>OGXC01000097.1_pt1 | contig 73517 bp, 62 predicted proteins | sample 1576201 | NCBI WGS metagenome assembly OGXC01 (sample SAMEA3541562, study PRJEB24748) | human gut metagenome | biome: human gut; feature: human-associated habitat; material: faeces | place: China | collected 2012 | reverse complement strand
TATAGAAAAAGAGCTATCGCTAGCGGATTTTTTTACCCGCTATTGCGACAGCTCCATTTTTATAACAACTCAACTCGTTTTAGTCGCTGAGTACACTAAAGTGTACCTTCAACTAACTAAATCTAAGATTTAAAGTTTCAGGCAAGTTCGATTAACTAAATCAAGATTTAGAATCTATTTTAAGGAAACTCGACTCCTTTCAGTCGCTGAGTAAGTTCGATTAACTAAATCAAGATTTAGAATCTCACTTATATGACTGTTATAGTTTTAAATTCGTATTTATCATATCTATGTCTTGCAAAAGAATATTCAAAAGCCTTTCCATTTTCTAAATAAGCAACTCTTTCAACCTCTATAACTGGTTCATCACTTTTTAGCCTCAAATAATTTCTATCATTTTCATTACTTTTATCTGCCCTAATAGTTGAATGTGCACTTTGTATTTTTAATCCTAGCTTATTTTTAATATATGAATATATTGATCCTTCAACATCATCAATTTTTATACCTGGAATTATATTTATTGGCATATATGTTTTTTCAATAACTATTGGTTCGTCATCAACATACCTAACCCTATTTATTAGATATACAAAACTGTTCTTTTCAATCTTCAACATATTAGCAATCTTATTATCAGCATTAATTACTGTGAATTTTAATACCTTACTTGTAACCTTATGTCCTATATTATTATATGTTAATCCTGAAAATTGCTTTTTATCTATTATTCTATTTATCTCTTTTTCAGTAATATCCTTAATAAAGGTACCAGATCCTCGCCTTTTAACAATTAACCCTTCAGAAACTAATAGATCCAAAGCCTTTTTTACAGTCATTTTACTTACATTATATTTTTCACATATACCTTTTTCAAATGGTAATCTTTTATTAGGTTTATATACACCTTTAAGCATATCTTCCTTAATATCAATTGCTATGATTTCATATTTATTCATTTAGCACTTCCCTTGTAATTATTATTTAAAATAATACCTTATTTAATTTCAATAGGTAGTTCCTGCTTTTGAAGAAAGTTATATAAAGCCCCTAACTTGTTAGCATCATTTCCATAGATACATTTTCTTATTACTGGTATAACAGTTGCATATTCATTAGTATCTAATATCTCTTTAACCTTATTTGTAATATCATCAATTATACCTTTTCTTTCAGAAACTGCTCCACCTAAAATTACAGTTTCTGGATCATATGTGTATTGTATATTAATTATCCCTATAGCCATATAAGTAAAAAATTTATTAACTTCTTCAATGGCAATTTCATCTCCTGAATCATATAATTCAAATGCTTTTCTACCATCAAAGTTATTAATATCTAACCCTTTTCTTTTTGCTATTGCCTTAGCTAGTGCAAAAGTTGATCCAACATCGCTCCATACTAAAAGCTTATTTTTATCTACGTCACAATCAACTATACAATATCCAAATTCACCACCGTGCATATGTGCACCTGTATGTATTCTTTTATTTTTTACAATAGCACCACCAATTCCAGTTCCACAAACAATAAATGCAGAATCATCATTATCTTTAGCTGCACCTAACCAACATTCACCTAAAGCTGCACAATTTGCATCATTTTCTATTTCAACTTTTAGCCCTGTTTTTTCTTGTAATACTTCTTTAAAGTTAATTCCATAAATATATGGTATAGCACTTTTACTCTTTATGCTTCCTTCTACTGAATCAACAGCACCTGGTGCACTTATTGCTATACCTTCTAATAAAAATTGTTCTTTATAAGTTTCAACTAAGGACGCTAATTCTTCAAAAAACTCCTCTAGAGTTTTAGAAATTCCAATTTTACCACTAATCAATATTTGTCCTAAATCTGTTATTACTGACCATTTAACAGCTGATCCACCAATATCATATACCATATAATTTGCCATTTTTATCCCTCCATAAGTAAACGAAATCATCAACTTCCTTTAATAAGTATATACTTTATTTTTATCGTTGTCTATACTTTTGTTTATTTGTTTATTTGTTCATTCCATTTCAGATTAATTTCATTTATCAATCTATCTATATCGTCTTCAATTATAAATTTCTGAACAAATGCAGCATCTATTCCACATTCTTTTTTTATTTGTAAAAACTCATCTTCTAATCTAGCTACCTCCATTGATTGCTTACTGATATAATCTGAATAAGTTATTATTGGAATATTTAATTCACCTAGTTTCTCTAATACTTCTTTTGCCTCCTTATCTTCTTTCAAAGGAGACATTATGTTAACTGCATTTGCATATCTATTGTTTTCAAATATAAATTTTAAAAATGCCTTTGCTGTATCTGGATTATCAGTCGTATTAGAAACAGCATACATATAATCGCCATAAATTTTTATAGTGTTAGTTTCTGGTATAGGAAACATCCCTAATGAATCTATATTCATACCCATATCTTCTAACTGATATATAAAATCTGAATTCCAAATTGCCATTGCAATTTTTCCTTCACTCATATCATTTTTAAATTGTTGCCAATCATAATTAAATAGATCTTCTTCGGCATACCCTCTATTAACAATTTCACGTACTAAACTTAAAGACTTGTACAATCCGCCATTGCTATCCATTATCCGCCTATTTTCATTCATAACATCATTTGATAAATTATTATCAAACAAATGTGGTATAATATCTGTCCATAAATCCATAGTCCACGACTGTCTGTAATTAATAGCAATAGGAGTTATGCCCAACGCCTCTATCTTGTTACATGCTTGAAACAATTCATCTATTGTAGTTGGTAATCTATCTATATTTGCCTGTTTAAAGATATCCTTATTGTAAATTATCCCTTGCCATGTTATAGATGTGTTTAAGCAATACAAACTATAATCATTACCAGTTCCCATAAAATAATTATAAATATTAGAATCATTAAATCCTAAATCATCTAATACTAAAAAATAATTTCTATATTCATTTTTTGAAATTGTTGATGGAACTAATGTTACATCTGGTAACTCACCAACCGATGCTTTTCTTTGTAATATAGATTGTGCATCACCAATTAGCTCTAGAGTTACATTAACCTTTGGGTTAATTTCCTCAAATTCTTTTATTAATGCTTCAATTTCTACACTCTTATCAGTTCTATTGCTTACAAAGGTAATATTCCCTTCTAAATTATCACTTACTTTAATTTCAGTGTTAAAATTCATTCCTATAAACAAAACACCCATTCCTATTATTGGAATCACCAAAGCAATTAATATTAAAATGATCATTTTTTTATTATTGCCCATATTAATCATATCTCTACCCTACCTTGCTATACTCTTCTCTCTAGCCTTGTTATTTCTGAAGTTATTTGGTGTTGTTCCTGTAATTTTCTTAAAAGCTCTTCCAAATGTAATAGAATCATTATATCCAACGCTTTCAGCTACTTCATATATCTTTAAATTTGTTGTAACTAATAATTCCTTTGCTCTTTTAACTCTATAGTTTGATAAGAATTCATAAAAACCTTCTCCAGTTTCTTTTTTAAATAGTTCTGATAAGTAATTTTGACTTAAAAACACTTCATCAGCTACATCCTTTAAGGTTATATTATTATTGAAGTTCTTTGTTATAAATTGAATTGCTAATTTAATTGATGTTGCACTGTATAAATTTTTATCATCTTCTAATATATCTGATAATTCATTTAAATCATCAACATAGTACTTTTTTGAATTTTTATTGTATAACATTTTCTCCTTAACTTTTCTAACTAATTTAGAATGCTCTCTTACTTCCCAAATTTTATTAGTACATTCTAATATAAATACGCTTATTCCATTTTCTATAAATACATTAGATTTCTCATCAATTAGATTTGTTACATCGCTAATATTACTTATTTCATTTCCATTAAAATAGAAAACTATATAAACGTTATCATTATAAAGAAAATATATATATTCAATTTTATTATTATTAGAAACTTCTTTAAAATAACTATTTAATAATTTATTATTAAACTCTTTTTCTTCTTTATTTATCGGAAGTACGACCATTTGATAGTAATAACCTTCATCTAATTGAATATTTTCTAATAAACTTTTATCTGTTCTTATATTAATATCTGAGTTTGAAAATAATAAATGTTTAAAAAAATCCTTCTTTATGACTTCAATAGATTTAGTCATAATTTTATCTTTTTTCTTTAATTCTTCAATTTTTATTTCAACTTCTTCTACAACCTTTTTTAATTCATCCTTTTTGATTGGTTTTAATAAATAATTAAATGCTCCATATTTCATAGTATCTCTAACATATGTAAATTCATCATATCCACTTAACACTAGAAATATTGGTGGATGCTTTAATTCTTTATTAGCTTTTTCTACGAATTGTATTCCGGTCATAATTGGCATTTTAATATCAGTTATTACTAAATCAACTTGTCCATCATTTTCCTTTAAATATTCAAATGCTAACAATCCATTCTGAAAATCTCCAACTATTTCATGATTTTCAAATAATTTATTCAATATTTTTATTAAACCCATTCTAATAATTTTATCATCATCTACAACAATTATTCTCATAAACCCTCCTAATATTGAATATTTTTGAAATTTCCTATATATTTAAATTAACACAAAATTTATGATATGAAAATATTTTTTTTAATAATAGGGGATTTTATGATTTTAGATAAAAATTTATCAATAAAAAAACTTACAATTTTAACATTTATTATTATGTATTCTTTATTTTTTATAATGACTATAATTAATCTCTATTCATATTCACGCTATGAGTTTAGTAAAAATGATAAGCTTATTAAAAATTTTAATACAACTCTTAGTCAACAGCTTTACGAAAAGTTTAATAATCTTTCTGAAGTATCAAAATACCCTTTAATAATACCAGAAATAGATAAGTTACATTCTACTTTAACTTCAGATGAAAAATATGATATAGCTGATTATAATTATTTAAATTATCTTTGTGAAATGATGCTTATTCAAAGCAAATCAATAAATGGTGCTTTTATTTATAATTTATCTGGTGAAGGTGTTTTTTCATCTAGAAATACAACTAATTCTATAATAAAAAATGCCTCTTCAGAAGAATGGTTTTCTAATGCTTTAAATGATTCTAATGCAATTACATTTTTACCAAATATGAAATCAGAAGATATTTTTCAATATACTTCATCTAATAATAATTCATTAATTGGTGTAGCTCGTCAAATAATTAATTTAAAAACTCAAGAAATTACAGGTATCTTATTATTAACGCTTCCTATAGATGAGCTATTGGATATATTAACTAAAGATTTACCTTATGATAATCAAATTCTTTCTTTATATACTCCTAATGGTGATTTAATAATATCAAATAATTATGAAATCAATTTCACTCAGTATTTCAAAGATTTTAATTTCATTAGCAATTCACCAGTTATTAAAACAATTACTAATATAGATCCATATGTAACTACATCTAATACAATACCTTTAACTAATTGGATACTATTAAGTGCAATACCTAATACATCTGTATATACTATTAACAGTTTATATATTTTCTCTTTTGTTACTAACATTGTATTTTGTTCTATATTGTTTTTAGTTTTATACAATTTATTTATTCAAAGAATATTTAACCCTATTAATTATCTCATAGATAATATGGATAAAAGTAATATTGAAAGTAATTTATCATCCGAATTGTTATATGAAAGAGAAGATGAAATTGGTATTTTGGTTAAATCCTATAATGAAATGAAAAGCCGTATACATGATTTAATAAATATTAATTATAAAAATAAAATAGAACAAAAAGATTTAGAACTGAAACAACTTCAAAATCAAATTAATCCACACTTTATTTACAATACCTTAGAATCGATTCATATGATGGCTGAACTTAATGATGATGAAGAAACGTCTATAATGGCTGAATACTTTGGTTCAATCATAAGATATAGTATGAATAGAAAAGTTAATACTGTTAAGCTTAGAGAGGAACTTAATATAATAGATAATTATATTTACTTACAAAAGATACGCTTTGATCAATTATTTATTATTGAAAACTTAATTACTGAAGATGTAATGGAATGTGAAATAATAAAAATGATTATTCAACCACTTATTGAAAATGCAATTTATCATGGTTTGAGTGAGTGTAGTAGTAATGGAAAAATAATTATACAAGGGCAAAAAGTATGTAACCAACTTCTTTTAACTATTTCTGATAATGGAATTGGTATAGACACTGATACTCTTAAAGATTTAAATGACTATATAAATGATAAAAACAATAAATTTAAGGGCATTGCTTTAAGGAATATTAATAGACGTTTAAAGCTTAATTATGGTGAAAAATATGGACTTGAAATATTTAGTGTCTTAGGTAAAGGAACATCAATGGTTTTAACTTTACCTTATATTGTTAAATAAATTACTTTAAAGTTAAAATAAGCTGAGAAAATAAATCTTCTCAGCTTATTTATATATTATGAAATTTTTATGATCTTACTTAATCATTTTTCTTTCTTTTTGTTAACCCAATACCTCCAACTAAAGCACCTAAAGCTGCTACTACAGCTATAGCACTATTTACTCCACCTGTTTGTGGCAATTTATTATTTCCATTCCCACTGTTTCCATTGCCATTATTAGCATTGTTACCATTATTTCCACCATTATCTGGTTTTACTGGCTCTGTTGGTTTATTTTCATCTTCATCTGGTGTTGGTACTGTATCTTCAACTTTGCTTGAATCAACAGCTCTAATATTATCGAAATAAATTGTTGAATCAACGTCGGCATTATCTACTGTATTACAATAAATTGCAAATCTTTCAATACTACTTGGATCAAAGATTGCTCCTTCATTTTTAGGTGTTAGCTCTTCAAATTTTAATGTTAATTCTTTTGCTTCATTACCAGCAACAAAATCATTTAAATACCATTCAAAGTCTTGTCCATATGATCTTACTTGAATTACTAACTTTTGTCCTTGTCCATCTGGATTAATCCATAATCTTAATGCATCATATTGTGACCAATCATTTTCTAAGTTTTTAGTAATACCTGCATACCCTTCTGAAATCTTCGAAGTGTTAATTTTATAATTAAATGCTAATCCATATGTGCCGTTATTGTGCTCATTTAACTCTGTAGTAAGTGTAGGACTTACTGAACATCCTGCACCTTGATCAGTTGTCCATTTTTGCTTTAATAAAGCTTCCTCTCCCATGTAACTTTCAAAATCATCTACTAAATTTACAGCCTCTTCTGATTCTTCAATATTGAATATAACATTAATAGTATTTAATGGTTCTTTTTCCTTATTACCTACTAATTCAATAGTCCCAATAGTTTCACCAATTTTATCTAATAATTTTTGATCTATATCAGCTTTGAAAACTCCATCTTCTTCTACAGCCTTTAAAGTTTTAATTTTCTTACCTTCGCTGTCTCTTATTACAAAACTTATCTTCTCATCAACATTTTTAACACTTGCTGTTATTGTCGTTGGGTTTAATACACGACTTCCTGATGTAGGAGAAGTAATAAATCCATATGAATATGCTTCTTCTACCGAAGTATTAGCCTCTGCAAAGTTAGCATTGCCATCTGCAAATATTGATGAATCTTCGTTATAGTAGTCAATAAACTCGTTAATCATTTCATGACCTTTTGTTTCACTTACCATATATGGTGCAAAAACATTTCCTTCATCAAAATTTGCCCATGACATAAAGTATGGCATTGATGATTCTCCAACAATATCTGATACATTTTGGAACCATTGTTTATTTGCATTTCCACTTACAGGCATACATCCATAATTTATTCTTATACCTGTTTCTGATAAAGCAGCCAACTTACCTTTTTCATCTGCAATACCTTGTACAAGTTCTATTGTTTCTTTTAACGTGCTCATCCAAGGATCAGTAGAAGCATCTTCTGATGGATTATCATGATACATATCAAAAGCAATTATATCTATAAATTCATCCCCTGGATATCTTGATAAATAATCTGCCTCATCTACAAATGGCCCATTTGGAGAATAAACATATAAGAAATTATTTATTTCTTTATCATCTCTTAAATATTCAACAGTATATCTAAATAGATTTTTATAAGCTTCTTCATCACAGAATGCTTTACCCCACCAGAACCAACTTCCATTGTTCTCATGAAAAGGTCTAAATAATACTGGAACATCTTCTTTTGCTAATTCATGTGCATATTCTGCTATCATATCTAAATATCCAGTATAAACTTCATTTAAATCCCCACCTGGCATAATTCTTGCAACTACGTTACCTGTCGTAACTCCTGGTGTATATCCATAGTAATCATAATTTCCATTTTCATCCACACCTTTTTCTGCTACTAAAGCAAAGTTTTGCATATGTGCAGACATTGTTATAATTGATCCTTCTTTTGCCGCTTCTGCATTTAACTTAGCTGCCTTTTGTGGCAGAGTAAGTCCTGCAGCTTCCTCTTCTTCAGTTAATTGAAGTTCATTTCCTGTTAATGATAATGTATCTATACCTATCATACCTGAAATTGATCCTGTTAAATCTTTTGTATCAGAATTTGTTAATTTATCCTTTAACACAGCTTTATGATGAGTATCATTTTGATGTCCATAAATTACATTTTCAGTTTTACCAATACCTTTTAAATATGAATATAAATCTGCTGTTGTTTCACTAGCATTAGAATCTACTAACTTAACAGAAGATTTTATATCTAAATCTGAAAGATTTAATTTCTTTTGTTCTGTTGTGACTGCAGTTTTTTCTACATACACCTCATCTTTTTTTACTTGTCCTAATTCTATATTATCAATATAAATATTCCCTTTATAATCTGTATTAGATCCAATAACACTTAATGTTATTCCATCAATTTCAGTATTTTTTGCATTAAATTCAATAGTTACTGGAATTTTACTTAATCCATTACCAATATCCTCTGCAAGTTCCCTGTCCACCTTACCTTCATCATTAGCTACACCATCAATAAATAACTTAGCCTTAAATAATCCAGATATCATTTTATCTGTTTCATAAATTAAATCAAAAGTTATCTTATTATATCCATTAAAATCAAGTTTTTCTTCATTATATTTCTTTTCAATTTTAACTTCACTCCAGCTTAAAGACTTATATTCAGAAAAATCTAAGGCCATTTTTAAAGAACCATCACCTACAGTAGTATCATGTTCTACTTCAACATCTTTTTTATAATCCCAAGTTCCACCAAAATTCCATCCATCTAATCCGTCACTAAAATCAAATTTTAATTTATTTACTTCTGGAAGTGGTGTTTCTTCACCTGAACTAACTTTTCCTGTTACTTTGAAATTATCTATATAAATATAATCACTATAACTACTTGGTTGTCCAATAATAAGTATTAATAACTCTCCAATACCATCAATTTTTGTCTCTATATTTCCTGTAAATGTATATTTAGATAATCCATCACCATTGTCAACAAAATTATCTGCAACAACTGTAGCTATATCTGTTTCTTTCCAATTATATCCGCTATCACTTACTGTTCCTCTTAATTTTAAAGTTCCAAGTGTATCTAGTTTATCTGTTGGAATTAAAACATCATAACTTACAGTAGCTCCTACTAACTTTTCTTCACTATTATATCCAAATTTTAATACCTGTCTATTTTCATCCCATTTATCATCACCTGTAAATGCTGGTTTGAATTTTAACAGCTCATTTTCAATCGAGGTTTCTATCTCATCATCAAAGTTTACTGTTGCATTATATGGCTTCATACTATCAACAGAAAAATCATTAGTATAAATTATTTTTCCTACCTCAGATTGAACCTCATAATTATTAACATTTAAACTATTAGTTGCATAAACTACTGTTTGAAATTGACTTACTGCTACTGAAGTTGCTAATACTAAAGCTGCTAATCTTTTATTTATCGTAAATTTCATTACTTTCTCCCCCTATTTTATGTGTTACTTTAACCCCATATTAAAACGTTATCAAAGATTATGAATAATTATCTATCTATTAAAGATCTACACCTCCCCCCTAAATAATTAGGGTTATATTACTTTAATTCTATTTTCTTATGTAATTATTTACAATCTCAATATATCTACAAATGAATTATCGCTAATAATTAATAATAATTGTTAATAATTCATAAAATTTAAAGCTATTTAAATATTAGCATTATTATTGAAATTTATAATCATCAATATAAGTTTCTAATATATTAAATAGCTTTACTTGTAATTTTTATAATCTCTTATTCAGAAGTTAAATGTATTAACTTTGATGAATAATCTCCATATAAAGAAACATTAATTCCAGCATACATTAATGCTCCTCCCGAAATTACTTCACCACTTTCTTCAACTTTATACATTTTATCTTCCACTAAACCTTTTAGTTTAATTCTTCTACTGTGATAATTTGGTCTTCCAAGAACTTGTACACAAGTTACTAATACTTCATTTTTATCTTTAGATACAACTTCCCAAGCATCAAAGCCATGATTTTCTGAGAAGTTTTCTATACGATAATAATCTCCTCTTCTTATTAAATCATTATACTTATGATACATTTTAACTTGAGACGGTATCATTTCTCTATCTTTTTCTGGTATTCTAGTTACATCTAATTCATATCCAAATGTTCCTGCTAATGCCACATGACCTCTAGTTTCAAAAGGTGTAGTTCTTCCTACTGTATGGTTAGGACAATCACTTACATGTGCCCCCATCACTGAAAGTGGATAAACCATTGAAGTTCCTTCTTGAATTTTTAATCTTTCAATAGCATCGGTATCATCTGAACACCAAATTTGTGGACTATAGTATAGCATACCTGGATCAAATCTTGCTCCACCACCAGAACAATTTTCTAGTAATATATGTGGAAAATCAGTAGTCAATCTATCCATCATTTCATAAACTGCCAACATATATCTATGGAATAATTCACCATGTTTTTCTGGTGACAATGCTAAACTTCCTAAATCAGTTAACTGCCTATTCATATCCCATTTTACATAAGTTATATTTGCACTTGAAAGAACCTTTTTTATACTTTCATATATATAATCTACTACCTCTTGTCTAGATAAATCTAATACATATTGTTCCCTACATAATGCTGGCTCACGGCCTTCAATATGAATACACCAATCTGGATGTTCCCTAAATAAATCTGAATTTGGTGAAATCATTTCTGGTTCAAACCATATTCCAAATTCCATTCCTAATTTATTAACTTCATCTACAAGATTCTTTAATCCACCTTGAATCTTTTCTTCGTTAACTATCCAGTCACCTAATGAAGAATTATCACTATTTCTCTTTCCAAACCATCCATCATCCATAACAAGCATTTCTATTCCTAATTTTGAAGCTTCTTTTGCTATAGATAATAATTTTTCTGTATTAAAATCAAAATAAGTTGCTTCCCAGTTATTTATAAGTATTGGTCTTTTCTTATCTTTAAATTGCCCTCTAATTAAATTATTTCTATATAAATCATGGAAAGTTCTTGTCATCTTTCCTATACCTTTATTTGAATATACCATTACTACTTCTGGTGCTACAAACTCTTGTCCTTCTTCTAAACCCCAAGCAAAATCTTCTGGATTTATTCCCATAACTACTCTTGTTGTATCAAATTGACATCCTTCAACTTGAGTAAAGAAATTTCCTGAATAAACAAAATTAAATCCATAAACATTTCCACTTTCATCAGTAGCATCATTATCTAAAAGAGCTATAAATGGATTATCTTGATGACTTGATTCTCCTCTAATACTAGATACAGCTTGTTTACCATAGCTTATCTTCTTTCTTGAAATATGTCTTTCTCTTGCCCATGATCCATGAAGAGAAATCATATCATAATTTACTCCATCAAAATCCACACAAGTTGATAGCACTTTAGTAAGAGTTACTGGATTATTAGAACAGTTCTTTACTCTTATACTTCTAGTTATTACATCTACACTTTCAAATGTTGTATATACTAAAACTACTTCTAAATTTAAATCTTTATCTAAACATGTTATTTCTAAAGTTGTACATTCATTTTCATCTCCAAAAGTAGCAGGAAGCCCTTTTAATGATTTCTTTCCTTTAAATATTTCATGAGATACGTATTGCAGTTTACAAGCTGTATGTCCATTATTATCTCTTACTTGCAAACATGATTCTCTAAAGTCGCCTATACCATGTGTTGAATATTCCATTGGGAAGCTATCATAAAATGATACTCTATCTCTATTATTTTTTGATGGTACATATGGCGGCTCATCTATACGCAATAAATAATTAACGTTTTCATCAACTATCTTATTTCCAAAATAAACATGTCCAACAAATTGTTCCTCATCTACTATTGCTATAATATAAGATGTATCTTTTGAATCTAATTTAAATACTTTATGTTTTTCTATAAATCTTATACTCATACTCTTCTCCCCTAATTATTATATATTATTATCACAAAACTAATTTTCAACTCTAACTTATTATAGTTACCTCCTTAAATCAATATTATTTAAAATCTTATTAATATTAATCGATATTACTGATTTTTTGTTTATATTACCACCAAAAAGCCATTAATAATACCATAATAATTTCATTAAAAACATAAAAAAACTGTATAAAAACTACTTATAGTTTTTATACAGTTTAACTTTTATCTATTACTTCCTAAAAATACTGCTGCTAAAACTCCTGGGCCTGCATGAGCACCTACAACATTTCCAACATAATTTATAATTACATTCTTAAATTTTACTTCTTCTAAAATCATATCTCTTAAAGTTTCTGCTTCTTCTAAGCAATCACCATGACATATATATAATATTTCATTTTCAGTATCTACAGCTTTTTCTCTAACTTCATTTACTAAAAATCTTAATGCCTTCTTCTTACCTTTAATTTTTTCACCTTGAATCAATTTACCTTCATCATCTAAAAATAAAGTTGGCTTAATATTTAAAAGACCTCCAATAGCAGCAGTTGCACCTGAAATACGTCCACCTCTTTTTAAATGATTTAAATCATCTATTAATATGGAATGTATTACTTTTCTCTTATTTTCTTCTAGCCAATTAACTATTTCTTCAGCCCCTATTCCACTATCTCTCATTTCACATGCTTTAGCTACTAGTAACCCTTGACCAACAGAAACACTTAATGAGTCAACTAAATAAATATTTGCATTTGGATATTCATCCATTAAATTATTCTTTGCTATATTAGCACTATTAAATGTCCCACTTAAATTTGATGATAATGATATATATATAATTGAATCTCCATTTTTTATATATTTAATAAATTCTTCTTCAAACTCATGAGCATTTATTTGAGATGTTGTCGGTGTTGCTCCTTCTCTCATCTTATTATAAAAATCTTTATAACTTAAAGTTTCACCTAAATCATCTTTTATTGCTTGTCCATTTAAATTTAATATTAATGACAATAATCCTATATTATTATTTTTTATATAATCTCTTGTTAAATCACATGCTGAATCCGTTATTATCTTTATTCCCATAATTTTAATCCTCCACTAACTTTATAATAGCTGTGTTTTGTTTTGTAAAGAAATTATATATGTAAATATTAAAATTGTCAAATGTTTTGATATTCAAACTATATACACAAAAAAGAGAGGGATTCCCCCTCTCCTAAAATACTATTTTATTAAAGATTCACCTGACATTTCAGCTGGAACATCTAATCCCATAACTGTTAACATTGTTGGTGCTATATCAGCAAGTTTTCCATCCTTTAAAGACTTACCTTCTGTGTGGTTAGATACCCATACAAATGGAACTGGATCAGTTGTGTGAGCTGTAAATGGATTTCCTGTTGTTAAGTCAATCATAGTTTCAGCATTTCCGTGGTCAGCAGTTATAAATACTGTTCCATCTAATTCTAAAACTTTATCAACTACTCTTCCTAAGCATGTATCAACAGCTTCAACAGCAGCTTTAGCAGCTTCCATTACTCCAGTATGTCCAACCATATCTGGGTTAGCATAGTTTAATATAATCATGTCATACTTATCTGAATCTAATCTCTTTATTAATTCATCAGTTAATTCTGGTGCACTCATTTCTGGTTTTAAGTCATAAGTTGCAACCTTTGGAGATGCAATAAGAGCCCTATCTTCACCTTCGTTTTCTTTTTCAACACCACCGTTGAAGAAGAATGTAACGTGAGCATATTTTTCAGTTTCTGCTATTCTTAATTGATTTAATCCCTTAGAAGCAACATATTCACCTAAAGTATTAGTTATTGCTTCTGGTCTGTAAGCAACTTCAACACCTTCTAAAGTCTTATCGTATTGAGTCATTGTTACAAATACTAAATCTAAAGTTTCTCTTTCAAATCCAGCAAATTCTTTATCGTTTATAGCTCTAGTTATTTCTCTAGCTCTATCAGGTCTGAAGTTAAAGAATACTACTGAATCCCCATTCTTTATTGTTCCAGTTGGAGCTCCATTTTCTTCGATAACGCATGGTAATACGAACTCATCTGATTTGTTATCAGCATAAGATTTTTCCATACATTCAACAGCAGATGTAGCAGTTTCACCTTTTCCAAGTACCATTGCATCATAAGCTAATTGTACTCTTTCCCATCTGTTATCTCTATCCATTGCATAGTATCTTCCTGAAATAGAAGCAATTTTACCTACTCCGATTTCAGCCATGTAGTTTTCTAATTCAACAACGAAGTCTTTTCCTGAACCTGGAGCAACGTCTCTACCATCCATAAAGCAGTGAACATATACATTTTTAACTTCTTGTTCTTTAGCTAATTTTAATAATCCTTTTAAGTGATCTATATGAGAGTGAACTCCACCATTAGATAATAATCCCATTAAGTGTAATGCACTATTATCTTTTTTAGTATTTTCCATAGCTTTTAATAATGCTTCATTTTTAAAGAATCCACCTTCGTTTATTTCTTTAGTTATTCTTGTTAATTCTTGGTATATAATTCTTCCTGCACCAATATTTAAGTGTCCTACTTCTGAATTACCCATTTGTCCATCTGGTAATCCAACAAACATTCCGCTTGCTTGTAATTCTGAGTGAGGATAGTTTGCAACTAATTTATCAAAGTTTGGTTTATTAGCAGCTGCAACTGCGTTTCCATCACCTTCTGGAGCAATTCCAAATCCATCTAATATCATTAACATTACAGGTTTCTTAGCCATAATTCCCTCCAAATATATAAATACTTTTTAGTTTCAAAAAGACTTATAACCTTGTGAGTTTCATCATATAGCTTAAGTCCTCTCTGAATCTCACTCGTCATTAGTATTCTTATTGAACCATTTTTATTATACTATAATTATTATTTCTAAACAATATAGATACTTTTTTGTAAACGATTGTCTAAAAAATTTTCTGATAATTTATTTTTAGCATTTTTATCAATAATTATTTTATTATTTATTAAAGTCACTTAATATTTATTTCTTTTCATATAATGAATTAGAATATCTACAAAGGATGGTTTATTATGAAAAAGCTTTTAATTTATATTATAATTCTAGCAATAACGCTAATTGTGACATTAAATCTCTTTGTATTTTATAACAATTCTTCGCTATCAAATACTTTAAATAATTCAGATAATATTAGGAATACAATAACTGAGCTTGATAACTTTAAAACTACAATAACTGAAATGAGTGATTCTCAAGAATCTTTTATAGTAACAGGCAATTCAAAATATAAAGATGATTATGAAACTAACTTAAACAATGCTTATGATTATTCAGATACACTTTTAAATAATGGAATAATATCAACAGAAGATAAAAATACACTTGTTGATTTAATTAAAGATTATGATTCCATAAATCAAACAATTTTTGATAGTAGTATAACTTATCCTGCTTCAAAAGATTTTGAAACCCTTGTTACCAATTCTAATAATGCTAAGTTAAAAATTCTTCACTCTGTTAGTAATCTTATAGCTGCTCATAGGGATTCTCTTGAAAAATCATCAAATAATATTTCGCAATCCATTGGTAATCAAAAAACTTTTATAAGTTGGATTAGTAGTATCTTTACTGCTTTAATGGCTATTCCTCCACTACTTGCAAAAAAATTCATAAATAACTCTAAGAATATTAGTAATAGTTTTACTTCCTTAACATCAACTAATACAACTAATTCTAATAGTAATGATGAATCTTCAACTTTATCTGATTCAATTAGTACATTAGAAACATTTTTCAACTTTCAAAATAATGCTGAGGAAATAAAAGAAGTACGAAACCAATTAATTCAAAATGCTACATTAATTAATTATTTGAATGTTGTCGACTTTAACAATTTAGAAATGTCAAAAAACTATAATGATTGTAAAAATGAATTATCATCAATCATTAATGAATTTATTAATATTGAAAAGAAATGTTTAGAGAATTCATCAATAGATATATGTAATGAAATAGAATCAATAAAATTAGCCTTAGATCAACTTTCAAATTCTATAAACAATTTATATAACTATAATGAATATATGATTAATATAAGTAAAATACTTCTTAAGAAAACTATTGATTCTAAATAATTTAATAAAAAAAGAAATCCCTAGCAGAGGATTTCTTTTTTTTATTAAATTCTAGTAGTTTACGATTTGAGCAAAATCAGTAGCAACTAAACTAGCTCCACCAACTAAAGCTCCATCGATATCAGATTGAGCCATTTGAGCTTTTATAGTTCCTGGCTTAACTGATCCACCATATTGGATTCTTACTTTGTTAGCAACTTCTTGACCAAACATTTCAGCAACAACGCTTCTTACAGCCATTATTGTTTCGTTTGCTTGCTCATCTGTAGCAGTCTTTCCTGTTCCGATAGCCCAGATTGGTTCGTAAGCTATAACAACTTTTTCTGCTAATTCTGGTGATAAACCTTCTAAATCAGCTTTGATTTGAGCTCCAACAACTTCGTTAGTTGTTCCATTTTCTCTTTGCTCTAAAGTTTCTCCACAGCAAAGGATTGGAGTTAAGTTGTGAGCGAAAGCAGCTTTAACTTTCTTGTTTAAAGCTTCATCAGTTTCGTTGAAGTATTCTCTTCTTTCACTATGTCCTAAAACAACATAGCTAACTCCCATAGCTTCTAACATTCCTGGAGCAACTTCACCAGTGAAAGCTCCTTTTTCTTCAAAGTGCATGTTTTGAGCAGCAACTTTGATGTTTGATCCTTCAACTGCTTTTAATACAGCATCTAAACAAACAAAAGTAGGGCAAACTACTACATCACAAGTAGCATCCTTAACTAATGGTTTTAATTCATTTATAACTTTAACAGCTTCTTCTGGAGTGTAGTGCATCTTCCAGTTTCCAGCGATAATAGCTTTTCTCATTGTATTCACCTCTATAAAAAATTTTTCAAAATTTTAATTAATAATTAAGTTAGAAACTGCTAATGCAGTTTCTAAAAAATATATTTTTCTAAAGTCAGCCAAAGCAGACTTTATTACTTAACTATTAACAGCTCTTATTTATCGTTTAAAGCAGCGATTCCTGGTAAAGTTTTACCTTCTAAGAATTCTAATGAAGCTCCACCACCTGTAGAGATGTGAGTCATTTTGTCTCCGAATCCTAAGATGTTAACAGCAGCAGCTGAGTCTCCTCCACCGATAACTGTTGTAGCATCTGCATCAGCCATAGCCTTAGCAACAGCAATTGTTCCTTTGTTGAAGTTTTCGAATTCGAATACTCCCATTGGTCCGTTCCAGATAACAGTCTTAGCATCTTTAATTGCGTCAGCATATAAAGCTTCTGTCTTAGGTCCGATATCTAATCCCATGAATCCAGCTGGAATGTTTTGATCTTCAGTAACTGTAGCTTCAACATCCTTGAATCCATCAGCAATTCTGTGGTCTACTGGTAATAAGAATTTAACACCGTTAGCTTCAGCTTTAGCTATCATTTCCTTAGCGTAGTCCATTCTATCATCTTCACATAAAGAAGTTCCGATTTCATATCCTTGAGCTTTTAAGAATGTGTAAGCCATTCCTCCCCCAATGATGATTGTATCAACTTTTTCTAATAAGTTGTTGATAACAGCTATTTTATCAGAAACCTTAGATCCACCTAATATAGCAACGAAAGGTCTAACTGGGTTGTTTACAGCTTCCCCTAAGAATTTTAATTCTTTTTGGATTAAGTATCCGCATACAGCTGTATCTACAAACTTAGTAACACCTTCAGTTGAAGAGTGAGCTCTGTGAGCAGTTCCGAATGCATCATTAACGTAGATATCACATAAAGAAGCTAATTCCTTAGATAATTCTTCTCCGTTCTTAGTTTCTTCTTTTCTGCATCTAGTGTTTTCTAATAATACAACGTCTCCGTCTTTCATATCAGCAACAGCTTTTCTAGCATTTTCTCCAACAACTTCTTCATCTCTAGCGAAAACAACTTCTTTACCTAACATTTCGCTTAATCTTACAGCAACTGGTGCTAAAGTCTTAGAAGCATCTTTTCCTAAGTGAGAGCAAAGTATAACTTTAGCTCCATTTTCAACTAAGTACTTGATTGTTGGAAGAGCTCCTACTAATCTATTTTCATCAGTGATAACTCCATCTTTTAATGGAACGTTAAAGTCACATCTTACTAAAACTCTTTTACCGTTAACTTGAACATCTTCAATTGTTTTCTTATTAAAGCTCATTCTTTTCACCTCATAATTTATTCATAATTTTATCTATAATTTTAAAATAGGCCCGGTCTTATAAGTATGCCTTAGAGACCGGACCCATTTTAGGATCTTATAAGAGTGCTTTTGTAAGCATCTAATCCGTATATATAATTATCTATTAAAAATTAAGCTAATTCAGCGAAGTATTTAATAGTTCTAACCATTTGGCTAGTGTATGAGTTTTCGTTGTCATACCATGAAACAACTTGAACTTGGTATAATCCTTCTCCGATTTCAGATACCATTGTTTGAGTTGCATCGAATAATGAACCGTATTTGATTCCGATGATGTCTGAAGAAACTAATTCTTCTTCAGTGTAACCGAATGATTCGTTAGAAGCAGCTTTCATAGCAGCATTGATTCCTTCTACAGTTACATTTTCACCCTTAACAACTGCAACTAAGATTGTGCTTGATCCAGTTGGAACTGGTACTCTTTGTGCAGAACCGATTAATTTTCCGTTTAATTCTGGAATAACTAATCCGATAGCTTTAGCAGCTCCAGTTGAGTTAGGTACTATGTTAACAGCCCCAGCTCTAGCTCTTCTTAAATCACCTTTTCTTTGAGGACCATCTAAGATCATTTGGTCTCCAGTGTAAGCGTGGATTGTTGACATTATTCCTGATTGGATTGTAGCGTAGTCATTTAAAGCTTTAGCCATTGGAGCTAAGCAGTTTGTAGTACAAGATGCAGCTGAAATTATGTTATCTTCAGCAGTTAATATATCTTGGTTTACGTTGAATACAACTGTTGGAAGGTCGTTTCCAGCTGGAGCTGATATAACAACTTTCTTAGCACCTGCTTCAATGTGAGCTTGAGATTTAGCTTTTGATACGTAGAATCCAGTACATTCTAAAACTACGTCAACGCCAATTTCTCCCCAAGGTAATTTAGAAGCATCAGCTTCAGCATATATTCTAACTTCTTTTCCATCAACAGTGATAGAATTTTCTCCAGCAACAACTGTATCACCTAAAGCGTATCTACCTTGTGCTGAATCATATTTTAATAAATGAGCTAACATTTTTGGGCTTGTTAAATCGTTGATAGCAACTATTTCATACCCTTCTGCTCCAAACATTTGTCTAAATGCAAGACGTCCTATACGTCCAAAACCGTTTATTGCAACTCTTACCATTACAATTACCTCCTAAAAATAGATATTATATATTTAAAATTAAATTTTAAATCGTAATTAATATGTTGAAATATCTTAATTAACAAACTTTATTCTAATTAAGTATTATTTATTTAACTTAATTAATTCAGCAATTTTTCTTCCTGCAGCTTCATCTGTTACTAAAACAGCATTTGAATTATTCATTTCAGCTGCAATAATAGCTTCCACTTTATTTTCTCCTGCAGCCACAGCAATATGCGTGTTAATTTTTTTAGCATCATTAATATTTATTCCAATTGGTGTATTTTCTGAAACAACTTCTGAATTTTTATTAAAATAACATCCAAAAGCTTCACCAACTGCTCCTAACTCTTGAAGTTTACTTATATATTCTTCTGACAATCCACGCTTTTTAGCCATATGAATTGCATTACCTATTCCATAAATTAAAATATCAGCATTATGAATAGTATCAATAACTTCTTTTATTTGTTTTTCTTTAAGAAGTCCTTCTAATACTTTATGGCTTACATTTTCAGGAATGTGTAATAATCTATAAGTTCCATCAAGTTTATTTGCTAACGATGCTGCTAGATAATTAGCTTGACTTTCAACTTTTCTTCCCATTCCGCCTCTAGCAGGAATAACAAGAACATCTGAAACATTATTTACCTTTGGAAAAGCTTCAACCACTTCTTTAATTGTGCTTCCTCCAGTTATGGCAATTATATCTTTATCTTTAATAAGATTCTTTATATAGTTAGCTGCTGCTCTACCTAGTTCCTTAATGGTTTCTGGATTTTCATAAACATTTCCTGGAACTATAACAACATCTTTTACGCCTAAAAATGATTTAATACATTGCTCAATATCGTTTAACCCTTTAATTTCATAGATAAATTCTTTTAATCCATCTAATACTTTTTGTCCATCTTTTGTAACTGTCATACCAGGGGTATTAATTTCTATTAAGCTTTGTGATTTTAATAAATCAATTTCATTTCTAACTACTCTTTCGCCAAGATTAAGTTCATTTGCTAGCATCCTTCTTCCAATAGGTTGGTTATAATAAATTGTCCTTAAAACATTATATCGCTTTTCCAGGACTTCCACTAGCTCAGGAACTATCTTTCTTTGCAACTCTAATATTTCCTGCACCACAGACCCTCCTTTGGACTAAAAACGTCCCAGCAATGACTTTTATGTCCCACATTTATTATTATAAAACAGATATCTAAAATTTGAAAGTCTTTCTAGTAATTTTTTTTATATTTTTTTCTTTTTTTTGCTTATAATGAGTTTTTACTCTCACCAAATCTATGTTTTACCAGCTTTCAAAATCATCTTTTATAAGTTTACTATTATATTTTATACTAATTATGTATATCTATTCATTAAATTTTTTCCAATTAATATAAAAAAATAAGCAAGAATAACTATAAAGTTATTACTTGCTATTACATTATTTTTCAATAAAGAAAACTCCACATGCTTTAGTCCCTGAATGTATTCCCACCGTACATCCAACTATTCCATGAATATACTCTATATTTTTTTCTTCAAAATACTTTTTAAGTCCTTCATATATTTCTTCATTTAAAATTTCATCTATTACTATTGGAGAATCAAAATCAACATTTCCATTTTCAAAATCAGAAATAACTTTCTTTAAAGCTTTTTTACTACCTCTAACTTTATCTTTGACAGCCATTTGCCCATCTTTTACTTCTAAAATAAGTCTTAACCCTAAAACACTACCAATTGTTCCTGCTGTTTTAGAAAGTCTTCCACCTCTAACTAAGTTTTCTAGTGATTCAAAACTTAAAGAACTCTTAACCTTTGGAATTAAATTTTTAATTTTTTCTTCAATTTCAAAGATATTATCTCCATTATCTCTAAATTCACATGCCTTTAATACTAAAACACCTAATCCAGATGTTACATTCCTAGAATCAATTACAACTATATCATCACTTTCTAACATATTTTTTGCTATACATGCTGATTGATATGTCCCACTCATTTCTGATGATAATGTTAATGTTACAATCTTATATCCTTCATCTAAATATTTTTTAAATGTTTCTTCAAATCTGCTTGGTGTAACTTGAGCTGTTGTAGGAAGAATATTTTCCTTCTCTATTCTTTCTAACATATCATGTGTATTTATTTCTACTCCATCTAGGTAACTTTCTTCTCCAAAGTTAATTAATAAAGGTAAAACTTCAATTCCCTTTTCCCTAACAAGATCTGCTGGTAAGTCTAAAGTACTATCAGTAATGATCTTAATTTTTTCCATACAAGTACCCCCTATTATTATTATTTCATATTTGGAAAACCAATCTGTTTTAACGCCTCATAAGCTACTATTGCTACCGTATTTGATAAGTTTAAACTTCTTGTGCTAGTTTGTATCATAGGTATTCTTATTCCCATATGTGCATTATGTACTTCATTAGGAACACCTGATGATTCTCTTCCAAACATTATAAAATCTCCCTTTTGGAACTTTTCATCCGAATATATATTTCCTCCGTGAGTAGTAGCTAGAAATATTCTCTTATCTCCATATTTAGCCATGAATTCTTCATATGATTCATGCACTTCTAATTTTAAGTCTTTCCAATAATCTAAACCTGATCTTCTAACAGCCTTATCATCAATACTAAACCCTAAAGGTTTTATTAAATGAAGTGTTGAATCTGTTAAAACACAAGTTCTTGCTATATTTCCAGTATTTTGCGGTATTTCTGGTTGATATAAAACTATATTTAAATTCAAAGATTTCACCTTCCAAAACAAAAAGTAAGATGATATAACATCTTACTTTACACTATTTATATATACTTTATGATACTATATAGTCTTTTAATAGTCAAAGCATTTTACAGTTTGTTAATTTTTGAATAGATAATTATTATTCTTTATATTATATATTATGCTATTATTATAACAATTATTTAAACTATTTTTCTTTTAATATAAATTTATTAATAGCCTTTGCAACTCCATCATTCCTATTAGTATCAGTTATATAATCTGCTATATTTTTAATCTTTGGAATTGCATTCCCCATTGCTATTCCTAGTCCTGCTAATTCAATCATCGACATGTCATTTTCATTATCTCCGATGCAAATCAACTCTTTTTCACTAATATTATACTTATCTATTAATGCTTTAACTGCATTTCCTTTTGATGCATTTCCATAATTAATTTCTAAGCTATGTCCTCCTGATGAAAAACTAACAATATCGTTCAAACTATTTATTTCATTTTTAATTTTTAATATAGTGGACTTAAAGGGGCTTATAACAATGGACTTATCCATATCCTCATTATTAAATATTCTTATCCATTCCTCCTTACTTCTAACATTTATATATTTTACATTTAAATGTTCACAACACACTTGTTTTGTCATATAACACTGCGTCGATACTTTAGTTAACCAATTATTACAGTAAATAGTGTCTTTCGTATTAAATTGAAAGAAAGTATTATATTTTATTAATATCTCAAGTATTTTAATACATTCTTCCTTAGGAATAGAACATTCATATATAACCTCATTAGTTTTTTGATCTATAACAATAGCACCATTAGCTGCTACTACAGGAGAATCTACACCTAAAAATTTCGAAAAATACAATGCATTATTATATAATCTGCCTGTAGTTACAACTATTTCAACTCCCATATCATGCGCTTCTTTTATTGCTCTTTTATTTTCTTCTGAAATTCCCTTTCTTCTCCCTAACAAAGTGCCATCCATATCTATGCATACCATCTTATATTTCATATAAAACTCCTTACCTTCCAACTTTACTCCTTAAAACCATACATTATATTTTATAACTTATACTTATAAAAGGTTTTTTATTTTATAAAAAAAAGTCATAATATAATGTTATTGACTTATATTTCGTCCCTAACATATATTATGACCATTTTATAATTTACAATATTTTATTATGTAAATTTTTTTATTTAATTTGCTGGTGTTTCTTCAGTTGGCTGTTCTGGTGTTGTTTCTGCAGGTTGTTCTACTTGAGCTTCAACCTTTTTCGTACCAACACTAACAACTTCATTTCTTGCTGAGTAAACATCTGTAGATATAAGCTCTTTATTTATTTGAACTCCATTTTCATAAGTTACTAAGTATCCACTTGCCTTACATCCATTTGCTCCTGCTGATTTAACAATTCTTGTTCCTTCATTTAATGAAGCATCTTTAACTTCTTCTGTACCATAATTGTAAGTTTCTAATATTTCATTAACAAGCTCATAAGTTTTTCCACCCATAGCTTCCTTATTCCCAAAAATATTAAATACTACTTGATTTCCTGATAAGTACCCTTGAATATAAACTGGGAAATCATAAGTATTTACAAACTTATAATCTATGTATCCAGCTGCAACTGTGGCATCAAGTCCTGGCTTAGCATATCCAACTGTCATTGAATGATTTCTTCTTTCAGTTGATCTTATATTAGCTTGTATTACTGCTCTATATAGCGTACTTGATACTTGACATACACCTCCACCATATCCTGGGACAATTGTTGCTCCTACATATGTATTTGCTTCTTTATATCCTCTTTCTGGAGTTGTTGGTCCAATAGTATTATTATAACTAAATTCATCACCTGGCATTAATAATGTTCCATTAATATATCCAGTAGCTATTCTTAAATTTTCAACTCTTCCAGAATCTGCTTGGCTAAATGTACTTGAAAATGATGACATTATTCCATTAATTTTATTTAATGCCTCCGCTGTAATCCTTGGAGAATACTCTTGTAACTCAACCCTTACTTCTTCTGCCTTTTCTGGATCTGGGTCTATACAACCTTTTATCTCATTTATTAAACCCTCTACATCTATATGCTTTCCATTAGTCTCTTGAGTAACTGATATATTGCTGCCACTAATCGAAATAGTTGCATCTACTGCCTCAACTTTAACTTGATTATTAACGTTGTTTGCAAATTCATTAACTTTTTCTTCATCATAGCTTAATACAGTATCAACATTAACCTCTACACCATTTTCTATCATTTTCTTTTTTTCAAATAATTTGGCATCTTTTCCATATTCTAAAGCTTCTTCCACAGTCTCATCTGCACTTACTGTTGGATTAACATCTGAATATTTTAATTCAAATGAATTATCACCAACTGAAACCTTTATTACTTTATCACCAATTAAAGAAAGTAGTTGAGTATTAATTAAATCTATTGCTTCTTCTTTTGTTTTACCACCTAAATCTATTCCATAAGCTTGTACACCAGGATATATTTTATCATTCCATGCTTCAACTTTGTTTTTGACACTCAAAACATAAGCACCACATATCCCTGTAACCAATACTACAATACTTGCTATTATAATTATTAGTTTCTTATTTTTAGACATAGCAGCTTTTAATTTACCATCTTTCGATTCTTCAGTGTTCACGCCTTCACTCCTCCCACAAAAAATATCTATAATTGCTTATAATTGCATTATATATTAATTATATTCCATTATTTAATTTAATACAATTAATAAAATCATTCCAATTTTTTTAATATAATAAAAAACAACAATAAAAATGGCTTTCTTTATCGTTTTACATTCATTTATTATTTGTAAATTCTATTTTTATATGCAAAACAATGTGAAAGCCATTCTTTTTTTTAAGGGAAGCTCCTCCTTAACCGTCGGATGAGTACACTAAAGTGTACTTTCAGCTGGCCAAATTGAAAATTTGGAGCTTCAAGCAAGTTCGCTTAACTAAATCGAAGATTTAGAAGCATTTTTCAAATGAAACTCCTCCTCCTAACCGTCGGATGAGTAAGTTCGCTTAACTAAATCGAAGATTTAGAAGCTCACTTATATTGTAAAACTGCTTCTATTTTTTGATGTTTCACCATCTTTATCAAAGGCTTCAATACTTATTTTTATTGTTCCTTTTACGGTAAATGGTAATTGATTTATATTAATTGAAAAACTAGTATCCTTTGCATCTACTGTTCCTATCCAGTAATTATTTGCAAAAATATTATATCCAACTAAATCAGTGTCAGTATTCTTTTTCCAACTAACATTTAAAATATTTCCTTTTCTACTAACAGTAAGTCCTGCAACATTTCTAGGCTGAGTTAATAAATCTATACTATCTGGTCCCCAATTGGCATCTACTTTACTAGTAACTCCTCCTACTGTAGCTGATTCACTATATTGCCATACTCTCCATCTTGTCCATCCCCCTACATCAGGTGGAACTGGTGCATTGCCAGGAATTGCAGTATAATGAGCAATCCATAAAATCATATTCTTTAATGGATATCCTTCATTAGGTATATAAAAATTATTATACATTTCCACAAAGAATACACCTGTATAAAGCATCAATCTTCTTCTAGTCTTTTTCTCGAATCTTTTTCTAAATCTATCAATCCAATTTATCAATGCTGATGTAGAAATTGAGTTATCAGTAGGTGTTTCAACATCTAGTACTGGAAATAAATCTCCATAATCTTTTTCTCCAAATCCCTCTTGAAGTATATTTATAAAATCATCACATTGAGAATCAGCTGTAGTTAGATCATAACTAGGTACTCCAAAGTGGTATGCTCCAACTGGTATTTTTAAATTTCTAGCTTTACCTGCAAATTCTAAAAATTTCTTATCAACTCTAAACCGTCCTGAGGCTGACCCTGAAGATCTTAGGTATAAAAAGTCTATAGTTGTTGCAAGAACAGAAAAATCCACCCCTTGTGAATATTCATTAATATCTATACCAAATAGACTTTTATCAGTTCTATTTTGCATAAGCCCTCCAATAAATAAAATTCCTTAGTATTATACTATTTTAAAATTTATTTATTGTTACAAAGTTTTGATAGTTAACAGTTAATAGTGAATAATTAATAGTTAAGGTATAAACTCCTAATGGAGTTTTTAAAATATATATTTTTTAATTCAACTTATCTAAATTTACTCATTAACTACTAATTTAAAACCCATCTACCTTGGCCGCTAGAATCTTTCCGGAACCACAGGTCTGACCTGTGGTATTCTAAATACAATAAAAAAACTATTAACTATCTTAATGACTTCTTTTTACTTTCATAGATGTTTCTATAATCTTATCTAATAATCCAGAATAACTAATATTTATTGCTGCAGCACTCTTAGGGAAAAGACTTGCTGGAGTCATTCCTGGTAAAGTATTGACTTCTAATATATATGGTATTCCATTTTTATCTACTATCATATCAACTCTAGCATAAACTTGACATTTTAATGCCTTATAAGTATCTAATGCCATTTTCTCAACTTCTTTATGAAGATTTTCTTCTAGTTGAACAACAATTTCATCTGCTCCATCTGCTGCGTATTTTTGAGTATAATCAAAGAAATCTGAATGTGGTTTTATTGCTATAACAGGCCACATTTCACCATCAAATACAGGACAAGTTATTTCTTCTCCTTCAACAAACTCTTCAATCATTACTTCACAATCCCATTTTAAGCCTTCTTCAACTGCTGCTCTTATTTCACTTTTTTCTTTTACTTTAAATGTTGCAACACTTGATCCTCCATTAGTAGGCTTAACAAATACAGGATATCCCATTTCCTCAATCTTATCATAATCAATTTCATCAACAGACGAAACATTTATCCATCTAGCTGTTCTAATATCATTTGCTTTTAAAACTCTCTTTGTAAAATCTTTATCCATACATACGCCTGAACTAATTGGTCCACATCCTGAATATGGTATATCTAAAGTTTGAAGTACAGATTGAACAGTTCCATCTTCTCCAAATTTTCCATGAAGAGCTAATAAAGCAAAATCAAGGCCTTTAACTTTTGTTATTATATCTTCTTTATTATCTATTACTACAGGTATTACCTCATATTTAGTTTTATCTATTTTTTCTACTATAGAATTACCGCTTTTAAGTGAAATTTCTCTTTCTGATGAAATTCCTCCCATTATTACTCCAACCTTCATTCATTTCCTCCTACAATTGCATTTAATTTAATAATTATCTCTTTTAGAGCAAAATATATCTTTCTGATTTTATATAAAATTTTATATATTATAAAACATATTTTTGAATTCTAAAAAGAAAATAATTCTTTAATAATTATATCATATAAAACTTTTTATAATTACAAAGCTTGTAATCAATATATGCTTATAACATTTAATGTTTTTTTGCTTTTTGCTCTTTAAAATATTTGCATCTATTAGTAAATGGACACTCTCCACACTTTGGATTTCTTGCTATACACATTCTTCTACCATGAAATATCAACAGATGATGCGTAAGACTCCATTCCTTTTTAGGCAATTCTGCTTGTAATTGCTTTTCAACTTCAAGTACATTATCTGAATCTGCAAGTCCTAATCTATTAGACACTCTAAACACATGAGTATCAACAGCAATTGAAGGAACTCCAAATGCATTTGATAAAACTACATTAGCTGTTTTTCTTCCTGCACCTGCTAAACTCGTTATTTCATCCATAGTTCTTGGAACTTCCCCATTAAACTTACTTTTTAACTGATTGCACATAATTAATATATTTTTTGCCTTACTTCTATAAAGGCCTATTTGTTTGATTTTATTTTCTAACTCATCTATCGATAAAGTTAAAAATGCATCCACGTCTGGATACTCCTTGAATAAATCTTCAGTAACCTCATTTACCTTCTTATCAGTTGTTTGAGCTGATAAAATAGTTGCAACTAATAATTGAAATGGAGTTTCATGATTTAATTCACACTTTGCATCAGGATACATTTTTTTCAACTCTTCTAATATTATTTTAGTCCTTTGTTTCACCTTTCATTTCCTCCATTAATCTATAAATTTCTAGACTTAATGATCCACATATTAATATCTATAATTATTTATAAACGCCTCTATATTTCTCTGGAAGACCTTTTGCTATAGACTTCATTAAATAATTCAAGCATCTCTCATCATAATCATGCTTAGATTCTTCCTTATCTTTTTTAGGAATAATTACAGGCTCACCTATATTTACATTTACAACGGCATTATTCCATTTTTCTTGAGACATATCACCCTCTTTATTAATAGGTAATAATTTTTCCGTCCCACTTAATGAAATCGGAATTATGTTAGCTTTACTCATTCTAGCAACAAGTATAACTCCTTTTTTGGCTTCGATCATACTTCCAGTCCTACTTCTTGTTCCTTCTGGAAATAATACTAAATTCTCGCCATCTTTAAGAATTTTTATCATTCCCATTATTGCATCTTTATCTGCTGTATTAGGTTTTATTGATATATGTTTAACTACTTTTGTCCCTAAATTTGTTACAGGATCATTACTTAGCTTTACTCCAGCTACAAATGTTGGATCATAATCTTCCTTCAATACCTTTTCTAATATAAATCCATCTGAATTACTTAAGTGATTACAAATAAATATTTTAGCCCCATCTACTTTTTTAATATTTTCATATCCATTAACTTTTATCTCTGCATATTTATCTAAATATCCATCTATAGCTTTTCTAGCTATTTTAAACACTACTTTGTCTGGTAAAAATCTCATTAATTTTGCAGAATTTTTAGAAATCACATTTATTCCCCCTCACATAATCACTACTTATATTATATTTTATATACTAAGACTAAACAATTCTTTACTTATTTAATCTTTCAATATAATCATTTAAATAAGGTGAATCCCCTTTATATTTCTTTATATCTCTACCCTCATTATGTAATCTTATTATAGCATTTCTTTTAATTATATTTTTCCCCCTCCATCCACAGGAAGTAATTAATATATTTTCCTTAAATGCTTTATTATTAATTCCTGCATATATCTCACAATTTGATTCTTCCATAAAATCTAAAGGCTTAAATTCACCTATATTAGAAAACTTTACATCTTCATTATATGGACATTTATTTTGACACATGTCACATCCAAATATTTTTCCTTTTAAAAGCTTTATTTCTATATCTGAAAGATCCTTCTTTTGAGTTATATAAGATGAGCAAATATTTGGATTCTTTTTTATTTCATTTATAGATTTAGTTGGACATTCCTTATAACATATATCACATTGCCCACATTCCTTAAATTTTTCTATTTCATTAAAAACTCTTTTGTCTTTATCAAACAAAGTTAAATCTGTTATTATTTCTCCTAAAAAAACATAAGATCCATAGTCCTTAGTTATTATCATATTATTTTTTCCAATAAATCCAATACCAGCTAAATATGCAATATATCTTTCTGGTAATGTATTACTATCAACAAATGAAATTGCTTTCCCACCATTTTCACTTATCAACCTGCAAATTTCATCTAAATATTTTTTTACAACCCTATGATAATCAAGACCCTTTGTATATTTAGAAAATCCATTTTCAATATAGTTATCAACCCAAAGATAGGGAAAAGCTATTGAAATAATAGTTTTCCCCTCACTCATATACCACTTTGGATTTATTCTTTTTTCTATATCACTTTCTTCAAATTCATTTTCAAGCTTGTTATTTTTTCTATAATCGTAGAAATCATATAATTCATCAAATCTTCTACACTCAATAAATCCTATATTTTCTATTCCTATAGAATTACAATATCTTTTGATTTGTTCTTTCACCTATATCACCATATCATTATATATTTCTTTTTTTCTTCCTCTATAATCTTTGATTTCTATTATTTCTGATTTTTCTTCTTTAATTTTGATAATATTTTTAGCTGGAATACCTACTGCTGTTGCTCCTTCAGGCACATCCTTTAGTACTACAGAATTTGCCCCTACCTTAGAGTTACTTCCAATATAAATTGGTCCTAACACTTTTGCTCCAGCCCCAATAACAACATTATTACCAAGAGTGGGATGTCTCTTTCCTTTATCTTTTCCAGTGCCACCTAATGTTACTCCATGATATAAAAGAACATCATCTCCTATTTCTGCAGTTTCTCCTATTACTACTCCCATACCATGATCTATTACTAATCCTCTACCTATTTTGGCCCCTGGATGAATTTCTATACCAGTAAAAAATCTTGATATTTGGGATATAAGCCTAGCTAGGAAAAATAGTTTTTTAGTATAAAAATAATGTGCTATCCTATATGCAATTAGTGCATGTATTGTTGGATAAAGCAAGAAAACTTCAATTTTACTCCTAGCTGCTGGATCATTTTCCATTACTTTATTTAAATCATATTTTAAGTTTTTAAACAATATTTGCACTCCTTTCTTTCGTTAAAAATATTTGCAAAGCCTCTTTTAAAATATTAATCATAAATTCCCATAGAAATATACTTTTCTCCTCCATCTGGAGATAAAGCTAAAACTTTTTTTCCTTTTCCTAACTTTTTAGCAATTTCTATTGCTGTATATATTGCTGCACCTGAAGATATTCCAACTAATATTCCTTCTTTTTTAGCAAATTCTACTGCTGTTCTTATCGCATCTTCATCTGTAACAGGAACTACATTATCTACATACTCGGCTTTGTAATTTTGTGGTATAAACCCAGCTCCTATTCCTTGTATCTTATGAGCTCCTGGCTTCTTTCCTGCAATCACTTGTGAATTACTTGGTTCTACAGCAACTACTTGTATACCATTTATTTTTTCCTTTAATCTTTTTCCAACACCAGTTGCTGTACCACCAGTTCCAACTCCTGCAACAAATACATCTAAATCATTAATATCATTAAATATTTCATCAGCAGTTGTTTCATAGTGCTTTTCTGGATTAGCTATATTTTCGAATTGTTGTGGCATAAAATATCCTTTGTTTTTAACTAATTCATTTGCCTTCTCTATTGCTCCTTTCATTCCTTTTGACCCTTCAGTTAATACTAATTCTGCTCCATAAGCTTTTATTAAATCTCTTCTTTCTTTACTCATAGTTTCTGGCATTACAATTACTACCTTATAACCTTTAAGTCTTCCTATCATTGCTAAACCAATACCTGTATTTCCACTTGTAGGTTCAACAATTACTGAACCTTCTTTTAATATTCCTTCTTTTTCAGCTTTTTCTATCATTCCTAAAGCAGCTCTATCTTTAACACTTCCACCTGGATTAAATTTCTCTAATTTTACATACACATCTGCACAATTTTCATCTACCATGCTTTTCACCTTTAATATTGGTGTGTTTCCTATTAATTCAATTGCTCCATTATAAATCATTTCTCTGCCTCCTAGAATTTAATTTTTAATAAATAAAAAAACTCCGTCTCTATATATAGAGACGAAGTATATTCGCGGTTCCACTCTAATTAAACCATCATAATAACAATGATTTCACTCATTCTACGGTACAATTAATACCTGAGCGCTATAACGGGCGCTACCGTAAAACCTTACTATTATTTCAGGCCTAAACTCCAAAGGGCACTTCATATAAATTACCGGTGAAAAGATCCCAGCTTCCTTTTCTCTCTGTAACCATCCTTTATACTACTTTCCTTTTTCATAGTTTTAATTCCGAGTATTTAGCTAAACTTTATAATATAATTATATGCTTATCCCTGAAAATGTCAACAGATAATTTGAAATTTTTTACTTATTTTTCTTTTTCCACATTGGATATAGTACTTCATCTATTAAGTCGTGAGTATTTACAACTCCTATTAATACATCACTATTATCAACAACAGGAATAGCCATCAAATCGTATTTTGATGCTATTTCAACAGCCTCATTAATAGATTCATTATGCTTAAGTATATTTATATTTTCATTCATTACTTCTTTAGCTTTAACATTTGCTGAATTTAAAATAAGATCTTTTAATTCTATAATTCCAATTACCTTTTCATCTTCATCCTTAATAAAAATCGAATTTAATTCTTCATCTTCCGGATTACTTTCTCTTAATATATCTATTATTTCACCAATTGTTATATCTAAGTTAAAAGAAATAAAATCTTTACTCATTATACTTCCAACTGTTTCGTTTTCATATTTAAGAAGTTCTTTAACCTCTTCAGCATCTTCTGTTTCTAAGTTAACTAATATTTTTTCTCTTTCTTCATCATCTAACTCATCTAAAATATCAGCAATTTCATCATTAGGCATATTCTCTAATACCTCAACAGCCTTTGCTTCACTTAAATCCTTAATGATACTACTTTTATACTCTGGTTCAATTTCCTCTAAAGTATCTGCAGCTAAATCCTCATCTAAAGACTCAAAAATTTGTTTTCTAGAGCTTGCATCCAAGTTTTCTAATATATCCGCTAAGTCTGCTGGATGCAATGTTGATAATTTTTTATATGGTACTGAAATTTGAAGATTTTTATTAACCATTTCTAATGACTCAACATCATCCCACATTAATACTTTATCTTCATAATCCTTATTTATAATTTTATAAAAGAACTTACCTAATCCTTGACAATTCATTCTTCTAAATTTAGCAAGTGGTCCAGTTTCAACTGCTATTACTCTGTATTCACCTGCTATTTCAGCTATTCTTAAATCATCAACTCTAACAACTTGCTTACCATTAATATCAACAATTTTCTTATCTAATAAATTTCTTGATAATAAATACGAGTAAGTTCTTGGTAGTATTTCTTTGCTTCCTCTAGTCATAATCTTAACTTTATTATCATCACTATAAAAGCCTATACTCCTAAATTCATAGTGAAAAGTAACTCCATCCCTCTTGACTTTATAACCAATTACCCTTGGATAACCTTGCTCTGTTGTTACATAAATGTCTTTTAATTCCCCTAGTACATCATCGAATTCATCATATATCTTCTTTCCTAATATACTAGTAAACAAAAACACTGATAATCTTTGCATAAAAATCCTCCTCAACTAATAGAGGAGATTTAAAATATTAAATGTGTGTTTCCCCTCTATTACTTCTTATATTCAATTTTCTTAATTTAATACTCTGAGGGACACCCTCCATTTAATCTCACCACCATTTTTTGTATAAATTATAACTTTTTATTCGCAATAAAAAAGCCCTTCTTCGGGCATTATTATATATACTAATATTATATTAATCTCCCTCTAAAAGGCAATACTTTATATGATTATTATTTAATTTTATTTCTTAAAAGTTGATATAGCTTTATATGAACAACCAATCATTGCAAATTCACCCAATACTGGGTAAGGGAAAAGCTTTATTCCGCCCAAAAATAGTATAAATTCTACCACTGTTATCGCTAAAGAAATTAATAAAAATACCATTCCACTTTTATTACTATACGGCTTATCTAAAAATAATAGTGTCACAACCACCATTGATGACATTATTATTAAGTAAATCAAACTTGGAATTAACATATCTTTATAACTTACTATAAACCCAAATGTATTATCTACTCTTATATCTAACTTATAAAATAAATTAATTACTATATAAGTAAAGAATAAAATAATCATAAAGCTATAATTATAATCGAATTTTCTATTCTCATCTCTTAAAAATATATAAAAACTTGCTAATGCTAGCAACGGCATTCCAACAAATGTTAATTGCGTTAACTCCTTAATTATATATATGATTCGTTGATGCTGTACTATCCATAATGATAGCAATGACAAATATCTAATAACAATTATAGATAAGGTTATAAAATAAAACCTCTGTATCTTTACTGGACATTTTTTAGAATTTATTGATATTAAATACAAAGAAAAAATAATTATAAATAACAATATACATAAATAAATAAAGGCAATCACATCTTCTCTCCTTTACAAAAATACTATTATTTATAATTATTAATTGAATTTTATATTTATTCTTTAATTTTCTATATTAACACCTAAAATTTTCACTCCACCTTTTATACATTTTATATCAAGTGGAAAATCTGGTCCCTTTTCTCCATCAATATCAGTAACTATATCTTCGTTACATTCAACATATAAGTGTTTTGTTTTAAAATATATTACCTTATCAGAATCTAAATGCTCACCTTTTAATACCTTAATAAATAGAGGTATTAACTCATAAATTTGTACTGCTTTAAATACTATAACATCTAACATTCCATCTGTTGCATCTGCTCTAGATGCTAAATTAAAGTTTCCTGCAGTTTTACCATTAAACACTAACATAAGATACATATTACCTTCAAAATTAACTTCATCAGATTTTATGTTAACCTTAAGTGGTCTAAAATTAGGTAATTCTTCTATTCCTTTTAAGTAATAAGCTAACTTTCCTATAGTATTTTTTAAATTTACGTCTGTTTTTTGTGAAACGTCAGTAAAAAGCCCTGTGCTAGCAACATTAACAAAGTATTTATCATTAATACTTCCTAAATCCACACTAGTTATACTAGAATTTATTATTTGCTTGCAAGCTTCTTCTACATCAAATGGTATTCCTAAAAACTTTGCAAAATCATTTGCTGTTCCTACTGGCAAGATACCTATTGGTAATGAAACTCCCTTTCTAGCCATAGCATTTACAACTGAATCTACAGTTCCATCTCCACCAGCAACTAAAATATATTCATATTCACTTGGTATAATGTCATCAAAAGCTGCATCTATGCCACATTCTTTTCTAATTCTATATGGTACTATAGTCATACCAGCTTCCTGATGTATATTAATTATTTCATCTAACTTAGATAAAATAACATTTTCTCCAGAATACGGATTATAAATTAATTTTACCTTTTTCATTGTACCCCTCCTAATTATATAAAAAAATTATACCACATAGTTTTAAATTAACCACCACCCGATATATCTTAGTTTTCTATATATAAAACCTGTTTATACCTTAAATATATAAGTATATCTCTCTTAATCTCTAGTTTTCTCTTTTCAATACAGTATTGTTAATTTTTTATAAAATTTATGCTATAATGATGATGTTAAGATTAACTTAGGAGTGATTATATGAGAAAAAGCAGTATTCCTAACATCTTTACTTTTATTAATTTATCATTTGGTATTTTATCACTATTAGCTACCTTTGAAAGTAACTACCAACTTGCTTGCATTTTTATATTACTTGCAGCTTTAGTTGACAGATACGATGGTAGAATAGCACGTTACTTACAGGTTTCAAGTGATTTAGGAAAAGAACTAGATTCTTTAGCTGATTTAGTTTCATTTGGTGTAGCACCATCTATATTAATATTTTTATTATTTGATTTTTATACACTAGGTCCTTCTAAAATATTTGGAATAATTCCACTATTATTATTCCCAATCTGTGGTGCTTTTAGGTTAGCTCGATATAATGCAAGTGAATTTAATGGAGTGTTTACTGGTGTTCCAATTACTGTTACTGGAAGCTTCTTAGCTTTATTTTGTTTATTTACTATTAATAAAAACATATCTGCACTTATTCCTTTTTTATTATTGTTATTAGGTTCTTATTTAATGGTAAGTACTTTAAAGCTAAAGAAATTTTAATTATTAAAAATATGGGCTATAGTTTTCTAATGAACTATAGCCCATAACTTTTAATCTTCAAACTCTTTTTGATGCTCTTCTTTATATTTTTTTAAAGCTTCATATTCTTCTCTTACAGATGCATCTTGAAAAAGTAATTCGTTGTCAACTTCAGTTAAAATCACACTACTATCTGTATTTTTTAATATATGATCTCCTACAAGAGCAATATATTTAAAATAGCTCTCCCCACATTCATCTAGTAATTCTATTACATTATCTATTATTTCACCTAAATTATCAGCTCTTTTTACTGCTACCTTAACATAGCTACTTCTTGCTTCATTAATATTATTTAGTTCAGCTGCCCCAGCAATTAATAATCTATATGAATTGACCATAGATTGTAATAATTGATTTAAATTACTTAAATCACCATAATACTGTTTCATTAATTGTTGGTATTTCATTTAATACCTCCATATATAAATTCATTAATACTCTATGGTTGTAACACTTCCCTACATTTAGGTAGGAATGTTACAACGGACATGCTCCTATACTAGGTCCCCTTTGGACATAACGAATTCTAACCTTAAGGTGAAATTAAAACTCCAGCTTAAGATAAAGATTCCATTTATTTTTCTTCGCACCCCTTAATAACTATATTATCTATAAATTCATCATCTATCTCTGAAAATATCTTTCCATTTTCTTTACACATTTTATATTCATCTTCTTCTTTTTTTAATGACATATAAATAGTGTTGTCTTTTTTTTCAATAGGCTTAATAACCTCTTCATTATTTCCACATTCACCCTTGCTCATTTCCACTTGTAGTATATCTTGTTTTTCATTTGCAGATTTACTATTTTCCAAAGTTTTACTCATGCTTTCACCTTTTGTTTTGCCTGTACTTTCTCTATATGAATTTGTGTCAAATTCTAAGTGATTATTCTCTTTATTTAGTATAAAACTATCACTAAATACTACTGGTACAAAAAACTCTTTAGGTATTGATATAAACATTTTTCTCCTCCTCTTATAAATCCTCTATTTCACAATAAGGTTTAAAATAAGCTCTAGGATATCCACATAATGGACATTTTTCTGGAGCTTCACTTCCTTCATGTATATATCCACAATTCATACAAACCCACTTTGATTCCCTTGGCCCAGCAAACATTGTTCCATCATCTAATTTGTCATACAACTCTTTAAATCTTTTTGCATGATCTTCCTCAACTTCTCTTAGTTCTTTAAAAAAATTAGCAATATCTATAAAACCTTCTTCTCTTGCTTCTTGTTCAAATTTTGCATAAATATTTTTAAATTCATCTGTTTCACCACATATAGCATCAACTAAATTTTCTTTTGTATTACAAACTAACTTTAAATAATCCTTATATACTCTTCTAGCATGAGCTAATTCGTTTAATGCTGTTAAATCAAAAATATTACCAACCCATTGATATCCTTCTTGTCTTGCTTTTTCTGCATATAAACTATATTTATTTCTCGCCCTGCTTTCCCCTGCAAATGCTCTATATAAGTTTTTCTCAGTTTTACTTCCCTTTAAATCCATGATTTTCTCCTTAAAAATATTCCTTATACTAAACTATTCAAAACATATAAAAATGATGAATTAAATCTGATAGTAATTCCTACTCCTCATCATTAATTCATCATTTTTTACACTTTTTAATTTACTGTAACTCTTCTGTCATTATCGCATACTATTTCTATACTTCTACCTTCTTTAGTTTTAGTATTCAATATTACTTTATGACCCCAAAGATCAAATAAATATTTAATTGTTTCCTTAGCATAAAGTAATTCTAATTCTCTTCCATCAAAAACATGCTCTAATGTTAAAGTTCCATCTCTTTTATTTAAGTCAGTTATTCTTATATAAGGTATAGATCCAACTCCACATGAATCAGACATAGTATCCCTAATACTCTTCCATCCTTGCTCATCTGATACTTCATCAACAACAAATTCAAAGCTCTTTTTAGCATATTGGAACAATCCTAATTCCTCACATAATTCTTGTGTTAAGTACTTACGTAAAAATGAATTGTCTCTTTCAATATATCTAACTTCAAAAATCTTATCTCTTCCATATCTCTTTTCTATATCCTCAAACACCTTAAAACCAACATAATATGGATTTAATCCACCTAAAGCTGGAGCAATTACATCATTATGACGTTTTATAAACTCAAAATGTAAACTTTGTGGTAATTCTAAGCTCTTTAAAATATTATAATGACAATAGCTTGCCCAACCTTCATTCATTATCTTAGTTTCTATTTGCGGAATAAAGTATTGCGTTTCCCTTCTTACTATTTTAAGAATTGATTTCTCCCATTCTTCTAAAGAACCATATTTAATGATAAATCCAATAACATCATCACAAGGCTCAATTGGAGTTTTACTTAAATCTGGCAATTTTATTTCTTCATCCTCATTTAAAGCATCCCTATTTTCAATTTTCCTATTATATTCATCTATTAAATTTGATTTTATCTCCTCATCACTTAACTCTTTAACTCCAACAACTCTTGGAATTTGGTATCTAAGTGCATGAGCAGCATCAAGTATTTTTTCTACCTTAGCATATCCTATACTTGGATCGTTAATATATCCTCTTATTATATCTGCATCTAATTTAAACATCTCTAAAGTATAATAAGCCTTAGTACCTTCTCTAAATAACCTATTATTCTTAAAGAAATCATTATGTCCATAAACATGAGCCATAGTTAATATCTGCAATAATAAGGTATTCTCATTCATTAAATATGCTAAAGATGGATTTGAATTTATAACCATTTCATAAGGTAATCCAGTTAAATTTAATGAATATAATGTTTTACTCTTTTCATATGCCTTACCATAACTCCAATGTGGATACTTTGAAGGCATTCCAACATATGCTTCATAAGCTAACATTTCATTAAATCCAACTATTTCAAATTCCTGAGGATAATAATCAAGCCCAAATTCTGTAGCTTTCTTTTCAATCTTCTCATTCCACTCTTCTAAATCTTTTAATGTGTACTCCATTATTCATCCTCCCTTAACTCCTTGCTAAGCATTAACTTAAGAGCATCCCATAAATTCTTCTTTTCCTTTACAATAACAGAGACAAATTTCTTATCTACTATTTCCTTATTGAATCTATAATACATTGTTGTTGAATAAGTTGATGGTAAAAGTTCAGCATAACCAAACATATTACTTACTTCACAAAGCTTTTTAACTGATTGAATTGCCTTTTCATTATCCTCAGACCAGTTATCTCCATCACTAGCGTATATAGGATATATATTCCATACTTCTGGTGAATACTTTTCTTCAATAAGTTTTAACGCTAAATTTAAACCACTTGATATATATGTTCCTCCTGATTCTGCTTTGTGGAAAAATTCATATTCGTTAACTTCTTTAGCAACTGTTGTATGAGAAATAAATTCAAAAGCAATATTGTTATACTTTCTTTTTATAAAAGTTGATAAAACAAAGAAAAATGATCTTGCTAAATACTTTTTAGTACTATCCATTGAACCTGATACATCCATTATAAAGAGCATAACAGCATTACTTTCTTTCTTAGGCTTTGTTTTTACTCTATAATATCTAATATCATCTTCTCTAAATGGAAATCTTTCTAATTCAGTATCTAATCCTGCTTCTTTTAAAGCTCTTATCTTCCCCTGCTTACGTGCAGTCTTTGCCATAACAGTCTTTTTCTTTGCAAGCCTTGGATTAATTCCATGCTTTTGATATCCTCTTTTTCTACTTGCACTTTCACTAATAATTTCAGAATACTTCTTTTTATCTAAATTAGGTAAATCCAAATCTTCAACTATATAATCCATCAATTCTTCTAACGTAATTTCTGTTTCATATACATCGTCGCCTTCAGAGTTACCTGCACCTTTATTTCCTTTTTTACCACTAGATTCAGCTGAACCTAATTTATCTCCACGTTTTTCTTCACCAGTACCGGTAGCAACACCTTTATTGTTGCTACCAAATACAAATTGATATTCCTTTATTCCTCTAATAGGAATTTTAAACTTTTTATTTTTAGTTTCACCTACTATACTTTCTTCTGAAAGTATATCTCCTAAGTTTTCTTTAATGGATTTCTCTACCAACTGCCTATGTCTTCTTCTATCTTCTATGCTTCTATCATGCTCAACAGGATTTGTTGTATTATCTCTAAATATAGCCATCCTTATCAATCCTTCCACAAATTGTTTGCTGCATATTTAAGAATTACATCACAGCAGTGTTGGCAATATCCATTCCTTTTCATTTCTTCAACCATTGCATTGTATTTTTCTGTTTGTTCTTTATCTCTAACTCTTGATTTAGTAACAATTCTAGATAAATCTTTAACTGATGCTATAAGTTTCTTTTCTATAGCCTCTTTTAATGGTTCATAAGACTTATAATCAATCTTAGATCCATTTCTTACTAAGTAGAACATATATGAAGTAACATCAGCTCTAAATCCCTTGCTTGATGCTTCAGATACTCCTATTTGTTCTTCTATACTTCTCATAAATTCTTCATCAGGATTTAATTCCTCACCTGTTTGTTCATCTTTTATTCTAGTCTTATTCACAAAAGCTTCTGCATTATCTATATAATTATTAAATAAGCTTTCAGCTTGTTCTCTAAATGAATGAATAAATGCCTTTGTAATTTCTTTTTCAAGTATCTTATTATACTCTTTACGTATTGTATCTTGAATAAAGCCTAAATATTTCTTCTTATCATCAGATGAAATATCCATATCTTTAACTGATTTGATAATACTTTCCATTATGCTTAAAGGATTAATACAATCAAACTCTGAATTAGAAAGAGCATTATCAATTGCTTTAATAATAAATCTTGTACTAATTCCCTTCATACCTTCATATGGGCCAGCCTCTTCTCTAAGCTCAACAATATCAACCTTCTTAGTTGTTCCCTTTTCAACTAAATCTTCACCATTATAAATCTTAAGCTTAGTAATAGGATCAACCTTAGCTGATGGTGTTAATCTAGAAAGTATTGCAAACATAGCTGCAACTTCAATAGTATGAGGTGCAATATGTGCACCAAAGTTACTCTTCTTTAAAATCTTTTCATAAATTTTTATTTCTTCTTCAAGCTCTAAACAATAAGGTACTTCTACCTTAACAATTCTGTCTAAGATTGCTTCATTTGTATGGTCTGATTTAAATTTATTCCATTCAGCTTCATTTGAGTGAGCTATTATAAGACCATCAAAATAAATCATTGAACCTTTACCTGGTGATGGTATAGATTTTTCTTGTGTAGCAGTTATTATTGTATGCAAATACTCAACATCATTTTTAAATACTTCGATAAATTCTACTAAACCTCTATTACCAACATTAAATGCACCATTTAATGAGAATATTCTTGGGTCATCTTCTGGATACATATCCATCTTTGAAATATCAACAGAACCAGTTAATATTGATGTATCTTGGTTATTTGGATCAACTGGTGGAACAACACCAATTCCTTTTCTTGATCTTATAGAAAATCCCTTTCTCTCAACTGGGAAATTTTCATATTCACCATTAAACTCATGAAGTAATCTATACTTACAAACTGGACATAAGTCACCTTCTATTTGTGTTCCTAACATTTTATTAAATTCATCTCTTAAATGATTTGGAACTAAGTGTAAAGGTTCTTCATGCATAGGGCATCCTTTAATTGAATATATAGGTTCACAATGAACTAATGCACTTTTTAGTGATTCAACTAAAGAAGATTTACCTGCACCAACTGGCCCTACTAAGTATAAAACTTGTCTTGCTTCTTCACCCTTCATAGATGCAGAATGTAAGTAATTTACTATTTTCATTATAACTTTGTCTATTCCAAAGAAATCATCTTTGAAATATCCATATTTTTTAATAGTTTCATTACCATATATCTTTCTTACTCTTGGGTTTTCATCTGCTTTTAATACCTCAACACCTTTACTCATAATAAAATCATATAATCTCTTATGAGAAAGTTTTGCTACGTCTGGGTTTTTCTTCACTATCTCTAAGTAATCTAAAAATGTTCCTTCGAATTTTTCACTATTTCTATTTTCTCTATCTGTAATTATAAAGTCCTTGAAGTCCATAAACTCATCCCTCCCCTTAATTTAATATATTAATGACTTAAATAGTTATATTCCTATTTTTTAAAATTTACATTTCTCTATATTTTATATGTTTAAATTTCATAATTATTATTAAATTTAAGTATTTTTATTATTTTATTTATCTTACATAATAAATAAAAGCTCATGTAAATTTTTTAAATTTACACAAGCTTTTACATCTTTTATTAACTAATTATTTATTTAATAGATTTAATAAATCGCATCCATACTTTTTAAACTTCTTTTCTCCCATTCCCCTTATATCTAAAAGTTCATCTTCATTTTTAGGGTTTTTATTACATAATTCAATTAACGTTGCATCTGAAAAAATAATATATGGTTTTACCCCTTCCTTTATAGCCATTTCTCTTCTCCATCCTCTTAACCTATTAAACAATTCACTATTAATTACCTTTTCTTCACTTTCAGATGTTAATTTTAACATTACCTTCAATTGAGACTTTAAAATTTTATATGACTTCTCATTTAATTTAAGCATTGAATAAGTCCCATCTTTCAAACTTACATATCCATATTCAATTAGAATCTTTATAAAATCTCTTATAAATTTACTACTATAATCCTTCATTATTCCATATGTAGTTAATTCATTTAATTTATCATTTATTATTTTAGGTCCAGTCATCCCGCGAAGGATATCTATTAAAACTGATATTCCATACCTTTCTTTTGTTCTATATACGCAAGATAATACCTTTTGTGCTTCTATTGTATAATCTCTAAGTTCATCATTATTTAAACAATTACTACAATTAGTACAATACTCTCTAACATTTCCTTCACCAAAATACTTTAATATAAAACTTCTTAAGCACTCCTTGCTTTCACAAAAATCTATCATTTTTTGCAACTTTTTAATTTCAATTTCTTTCCTATTTAGTTGGACTGTTGTGTGAATTAAATATTCTAAAGTTCTTATATCTCCCCTATTAAATAACAAGTGACATTCTGATGTTAATCCATCTCTTCCTGCTCTTCCTATTTCTTGATAGTAACTTTCAATATTTTTAGGAATTGTAAAATGAATTATATATCTTACATTTGATTTATCTATTCCCATTCCAAAAGCATTTGTTGCTATCATTACATTTGAATTTTCATTTAAAAATTCATCTTGATAATATTCTTTTTCACTATCTTTTAACCCACCATGATATTTTAATACATTATATCCTAAATCTTTTAAGTAATAATATAAGCCATCAACCTCTTTTCTTGTGGCACAATAAATTATACCTGCCTCATTTTCCTTTTCTCTTATAATATCCTTTACTAACTCAAGCTTATCTTCCTCAATATGTAATTTAATTTCTAAATTTTCTCTATCAAAGCTGCCAATATATATGTATGGATTTCTTAAGCCTAGAAGTTTAATTACATCTTCTCTTACTACTTCAGTTGCTGTTGCAGTAAAAGCTGTTATTATTGGTCTTACTCTTAAACTATTTATAAATTCAGCTATTAAACTATAGCTTTTTCTAAAATCATGTCCCCACATTGATACACAATGTGCTTCATCTATAGCTATTTGACTTATATTGAGAGCTCTTAATTTTCGTTTAAAAAACTCATTTTCTAACTTTTCTGGAGCTATATATAAAAGCTTAACCTCTCCTCTTTTGCAAAGTTCTATTATTTCATCACTTAATTCTAATCTTTGAGTACTATTTATATATCTTGCATTTATACCATTTGAATTTAAATTATCCACTTGATCCTTCATTAAAGAAATTAATGGTGAAATCACTATTGTAATACCTTTAAATAATAAAGCTGGTATTTGATAACAAATAGATTTTCCTCCCCCTGTAGGTAAAATACAAAAACTATCTCTACCTCTTAAAATATTGCTTATAATTTCATATTGACCTTTTCTAAAGGTATTATATCCATAATATTTATTAAGTACTTTAAAAACTTCATTCATTTAACTTCACCAGCTTTCTTAAATATATTAAAATACTATCACTTTTTATTAATACTAACATAAATTTTATTATTTTTAAATTTTCTATTGACATATTTATAAAATAATATTACAATAATCTTGCTTGCTGAAGTGGCGGAACAGGCAGACGCACAGGACTTAAAATCCTGCGGTAGCGATACCGTACCGGTTCGATTCCGGTCTTCAGCACCAAAAAAGACTGTACTTAAGTACAGTCTTTTATTTTTTATCTATATCTGAAAATTCCATTTCAAATAAATATTCTAATGACGAATCTACAATAAATTCATCATTTTCTTTCTCATTAACAAGCCTTATTGGAAGTGTAATAATTATTTTTGTTCCCTCATTTAATTTACTTATTATATCAATAGTTCCATTATGTAACTCTATTAATCCTTTTACTATAAATAATCCTAAACCACTGCCTTCATTTTGTCTTTTTAACCCCTCATTTACATCTTCTCTTTTAAACTTTTCAAACAAATGTGTCTTAAACTCTTCACTCATTCCCATTCCTTCATCAGATATTTCTATAATTACACTTTCTTCTTTTTTCTTCATATTTACAAATATACGTCTGCCATTCTTGCTAAACTTAATAGAATTAGATAAAAGATTTAATATTACTCGTTCTATTTTTAAAGTATCAATAGCTGTTATTATTTCCTCTTCCTCAGTATCAAAGATTACATCTATATCAAATTTTTTAGCCAAATCTACTATAGCTAATGTTACCTCTTCAACTATATTAACTATATTTTGATTTTTTAATTTCACGTCCATATATCCCATTTCTAATTTACTTACATCAATTAAATTATTTATATATCTTCGTAATCTATTTGAATTTTTCATTATATATGTTAATCGTTCTTGAAAATACTTAACATCAATATTATCTTCCTTTAACTTAATCATCAATAAATTAGTTGCATTTATAATAATATTAAGAGGAGTTCTTAATTCATGTGATATTGTAACTATAAAGTCTGTTTTTATTTTTTCTCTTTCCATAGATTCAAGTAGCAACATTTTGTTTTTTCTTGCTACTTTTTTATTTACGATTGAAATATAAATTAATGAGCATACACCTAAAATAATAATAAATCCAACAAACCATACCACAGCAATCCACTTTTTTGGCAATAGCAAATCATAAGGTTTCTTATTAATATATACTGTATTTTTAGGCAATTTTAATGGATTTATATCATACTTACTCATAGCTTTATAATTAAAAATAGGTATACTAAATGTATCATGTGCTGGAGCTGCAGAAAATATATTACTACCAATTATAAGATTGTCTATAAGTGAACACAGCACCTCTCCTAACTTATAACCATCATTAACAATCCCTCCTATAGCCCCATCGTAAATATACTCTTCAAGCTTAGTGTAAATAGGCATTGAAGTTATTTCTTGCAACTCATCAATTAAACTTTTTGATGATACGACTCCATCGTCTACATCTTTTTTGTATGTTCCACATAAAAATATTGCTGCATTTTCTGGACTGATACCTTCAATTTGTTTCTTTATATCATCCAAATATGCCCCCTGGATAATATGATAATTAAAAGGTACTACTGCAACATCCTTTAAATTTTCAAAATTTTCTTTTACTGTTTTACAAAATATACTTTCATCTAAAAGTAAATAAATATCATTTACTTTGTTACCTGCCGTTAAAATAGTATTTATCATTTCTAAATTATCTTGAATTTCTAATATTCCTTTTATATACTTACTTTCCTCATTAGAAAGAGTTACATAATTATTTACTCCCGCAAAAATGATATTCTTTTCATAAATAAATGACTGATTATCAAACAATTTACTTCTAATTAATTGAAAAGCTTCATCATCCAATGTAACTATGTAATCAATATTACTGTCTTTATACTTTACATTCAAAAAATTTATAAAACTTTCTTCATATCCTTCTTCTTCAAAGCTTTCACTATCTAAAAATTCAGCCTTAACTGTATATCTATCTTTTCCAGCATCCCAAAACCCTTTAGTTATAGAAACCTCCCATTTATTTTTCGGTGAATATGATCCAATTATAAGAATCTTTTTATTATTATCATTTGCATAACATAAAATAGGATTTATAAATATAAAAATAACAGTACTTAAAATTAAAAAAATTAATATTATCTTTTTATACATAGCTTTTACTCCAATTTAATCTATTTGTTTATATACTGTGTATTTTTTCTTAAAAATATGAAAAAAGTTATGGAATCATCAATTCCATAACTTTTGAATTTTATAATAATTTATCTATTTTTAACTCTTCACTATCCTTATTTATAGCTCCAATATAATACTCTATTCCCTTACTTACGGCACCAAAATCCCCATGACCATCTGAACCAGCTGTTATTAATAAATCATTGTTTTCACAAAACTCAACACAGGTTTCTGTCATTAATTCTGAATTTGCTGGATAATAGCACTCTACTCCATCAATTCCTAATCCTTTTAATATTTCTAACTTTTCTAATATTTCTTCTTTGCTTTTATTGCTATAATAATTGCAAGGATGAGCTAAAACCACATATCCTCCAGCCTCATGAGTTATATTACAAACTTCCTCAACACTTGGAAATGCAAATTTTTCATGTCCACATTCATATTTTCCATAAAGCCTCATTCCGTCAAATAATCCTTCTGTCACCTTTCTATCATGAAGATAGTGTATTCCCTTCCAACCACCTTTTCTTCTTTCATATTCATAAGAATTATAATCATCTAATGATATATTTTCATAATCTTTTTCCATTCTTCTTATAAGTTCTACACTTGTTTCTAATAATTGTTCCTTTGCCTTATCAACTAATTTAAAGAAATTTTCATTATCCTCAAATTTATATGCTAATAAATGAACTAAATGTCCTTCAAATATTGAATCTATTTCTACTCCTCTTATAGCAATGATTCCTGCTTTTTCAGCTTCTTTTTTTAATTCTTCATAAGAATCTAATACATCATGATCTGTTATTGCTATAATACCTAAATTTTTCTTTTTAGCTTCTTCTACGACTTCTTTAGGAGACATAGTTCCATCTGAATAATATGTATGTATATGTAAGTCAACTAACATTTTCTCTTCTCCTTAATGTAAATTAATTTTTTCTTTTACTATTTTACATCAATTCTTAAAACTTTTCACATCTATTTTTTACTATTATTTTCATTTCCTTCTGCATATTATAGCATTTTTTTGTTTTCATTCTTATAAATTTGGGGTATAATAACCAATAGAGAATAAATTGATATACATATTTGTTAATTTTATAACACTGAATGTTTTTTTATTTCTCTTATAAAAAATTGAAATATACGGAGGTATTGCCATGTTAGTTTCAGCTAAAGAAATGTTAAACAAAGCAAGAGAAGGAAAATATGCTGTTGGTCAATTCAACATCAACAACTTAGAATGGACAAAAGCTGTTCTATTAACTGCTCAAGAAAACAACTCACCAGTAATCTTAGGAGTATCTGAAGGTGCTGGAAAATATATGTGTGGATACAAAACTATCGTTGGAATGGTTAACGGTATGTTAGAAGAGTTAAACATCACTGTACCAGTTGCTCTACACTTAGACCACGGTAGCTACGAAGGATGCTACAAAGCTATGGAAGCTGGATTCTCATCAGTTATGTTTGATGGATCTCACTACCCAATAGCTGAAAACATCGAAAAGACTACTGAATTAGTTAAAGTTACTGCTGAAAGAGGATTATCTTTAGAAGCAGAAGTTGGATCAATCGGTGGAGAAGAAGACGGAGTTGTTGGTAAAGGTGAAGTTGCTGATGCTCAAGAATGTAAATCAATTGCTGATTTAGGAGTTACTATGTTAGCTGCTGGTATCGGAAACATTCACGGAAAATACCCAGCAAACTGGCAAGGACTTGCTTTCGACGCTTTAGAAGAAATCAATACAGCTTGTGGAAACATGCCATTAGTATTACACGGTGGAACTGGAATCCCAGAAGATATGATCAAGAAAGCTATATCTTTAGGAGTTTCTAAGATCAACGTTAACACTGAATGTCAATTAGCATTCCAAGAAGCTACAAGAGCTTACATCGAAGCTGGAAAAGACTTAGAAGGAAAAGGATTTGACCCAAGAAAATTATTAAATCCTGGATTCGAAGCTATCAAAGCTACAGTTAAAGAAAAAATGGAATTATTCGGATCAATAAACAAAGCTTAATTCCTTTTAATATAAAAAGAGCACTTTTGTGCTCTTTTTATTTTATCTTTTAAAATAATATTCTATATCGCCATATTCCTTAATTTTTTTAGCATCTATTTTTGATATTTCTTCTAATAGATATTCATTTATTAATTTAATATTATTTTCATAGTTACTATTATCAAGCTGTTTCTTAATCATACCTATAGAATTTTTTTGTGCTATATAAAAAGATAAAGTTGAAATTAATATAGCTTGTACAATTTCACTTTTATTATTACATATTCCAATGCTACTAGCTATCATACCTGTATAAACATTATCTATAAATTCTTCATCTGTAAAATATTTATTTTTATTCTTTATATAAAATTCATTGTATCCATCAGTTATATAATATTTTTCACCTTCAATAATTAAAACACAATTATTTCTTTTGGCAAATCCTCTATAATTAAAGTTAATATTTTCTTCTTTATTTTGAAGTGCTATTAGTGTATTTATTTCTTCCTTAGTTCCCTTTATTACATTAATATTGTACCTATTAATTAAACTAAATGCTAAATTTCTTTTGTGAATTATTGAATCTATTCCTTTGGCTTCTAATAATACTACCTCTTTTTTATTCATGGATATTAATTGTTTTTCTATATCCATAATATTTTCATCTTTTATTTCATCTAAAAAAATTAGTAATGTATTTACTAGACTACTATCATCATTACTTTCATCCAATTTAGATTTTACTTTTCCATTGTAGTATATAATTCCTCTACTTAAATCTTTTAATCTCTCAATACTAGAGCAACAATATACTCGAGGCAGTTTTTTCTTTTGCAAGTCTAAAACATAATTAATAGACTCCCCACTAAGCCTCATAAATTTTTCCTCACTTTATTATCCAATAGTGCAGTTTTGCCTAATAACATCTTATTCGACAAAATCTACTTTGTGCATCATAGTAGCTAGAAAAAATAAAGGGATTATCTCCAGGAATTAATATAATTTTCGTTAAGAATTTATATTATTCTCTCCAGAAAATTACCTAAAGCTTCGAATGTCGTTTTACTCCCTCAGCTTTTTAACGGTAATTTTCTTACGAGAATAATTAAATTCTAAAACTCAATTATAATATTCCTTACAATAATCCCTTCATTTTTTTCTTTATTACTAGATGTACTTCCTTAACCCCAATTTAATTTGGATTAGTTAATGTTTTTGGTAGAAGTAGTGGCAAGTTAGTTATTGATATTATTTAGTTTTCTATATTTATACATAAAAAAGAAATATTATATTAAAGAGAATATTGAAATTGAGCCGTAGAATTTAATAATTTACGGATAAAAATTTGCGTAAAAAAGATTATACTGTTTGAGCCTATAGGCGAGTTTTTAATCTTCAGCAAATTTTTAGGAGTAAATTATATAAATTTAAAGCTAGATTTCACTAATTCCCAGAAAGATAATATTTCTTTTTTTCGTTATTACACAGGATAACTAAACTACCACACAATAGCTCTATTCTTCGCCGAATACCTTTTTACGAAGTTCAAGTCCTGCTTTTGTTATTGCAACTCCCCCCATTGCTGTTTCTCTTAGAGATGATGGAAGACTTTTTCCTACCTTGTACATAGCTGAAACTGTATCATCAAATGGGATTTTACTTTCTACTCCAGCCATAACCATATCAGCTGTACAAAGTGCACTTATTGCACCTGCTGCATTTCTCTTTGCACAAGGAATTTCAACTAAACCTGCAACTGGATCACAAACTAATCCTAAAATATTCTTAATAACTATAGCCGCTGCATCTAAGCTCATTTTAGGTGTTCCACCCATCATTTCTACTACAGCTGCTGCTCCCATAGCTGCTGCTGAACCACATTCAGCTTGACATCCACCTTCTGCACCAGAAAGTGTAGCATTCATTCCAATTATCATTCCTACAGCTGCTGATGCAAATAAAGCATCTATAAGCTCTTCATCAGTTTTAGCAAGCTTTTCTCCTGCTGATAAAATTACTGCTGGTAAAATTCCGCATGAGCCAGCCGTTGGACATGCTACTATTCTTCCCATTGCTGCATTTACTTCAGATGAAGATAACGCCATTGCCATTGCTTTTACTGTAACATCTCCAGTTAACGTATTTCCTTTTTCTAAATATTTTTGAACTCTATATCCATCTCCACCAATAAGACCACTTAAGGAATTAACTTTCTTTTCTCTTCCTTCTGTAGCTCCTTCTTTCATAACTTTAAGGTTTTTAGCCATCTTTTCATATACTTCTTCTCTAGATAGCTCTTTATCTCTCATTTCTATTCTTATAGCATATTCGCTTAATGATATATTTTCTTCTTCACAAATCTTTAATAATTCTTCTCCTGATCTTGCTAGCATATTATTCACCGTCCTTAATTGGATTAATCATTATTACTTTATTTATTCCTTCTATTGCCTTAAGATTTCCTATAATTTCAGATGTAACTTCATGATCAACTTCAAATACCATAGTTGCATCCTTACCTTTTTGATTTCTAAAAACTTTCATAAAAGCAATATTTATATCATTATCATAAAGAATTGATGTTACCTTAGATACTACTCCTGGAACATCTTTATTAGAAACAATTATTGTTGGATAAGCTCCAGTAAAATTAACTGTATTTCTATTAACAGATGTAACTTCTATACTTCCTCCACCAATTGAAGATCCAATTAATTCATAAGTTCCTTCTTTTCCTTTAATAACAAACTCAACTGTATTTGGATGTACATCTCCTAAATCAGCTTCTTTAAAATGTATTTTAAGTCCCATTTCTTTAGCTATATCTAACGAATCCCTAAGTCTTAAATCACTTGGTTCCATTCCTAAAATTCCAGCTACTAATGCTCTATCAGTCCCATGCCCTTTATATGTCTTAGCAAATGAACCATGTAAATAAAATGTTACTTCTTCAATATCTCCTCCAGCAACTGCTCTAGCTACTTTCCCTAATCTTGCTGCTCCTGCTGTATGAGAAGAAGATGGACCAACCATTACAGGCCCTAATATATCAAAAACTCCTACGCTCTTCATATGTTACCTCCATTTATTATGTAGTTTTACTAGTTGTTAGTTTTGAGTTAATAGTTAAGAGTTTAGGGCTAAACTCCTAAAGGAGTTTCTTATATTTTTCTAAATTCAACTCCGTTGAATTTATTCCCTAACTATTAACTATTAACTATTAACTATTAACTATTAACTATTCTTAGTATTTGTAAAAAATGCTTCCTCCAATAAATTCTCTTAATATAGAATTTGGTGGTACTATATTTTTATCAACCTCTCTAAAGAATCCTAAAAATTCTTTTAATCTTTTGGCCTCTTCATAAACAATACTATCTTCTTTAATTTTTTCAAGCTCTTGAAGTGCATATTTCTTTAAAACACACAACTCATATACTAAAGTTGAATTAAACATTACATCTGCTTCTTCTTGGTAAACAAAAATATTCTTTTGCTCTCCTCTTTTAATCTTATGCCACATCTTCAACGTATCTTCTGCTCCATGACCTCTAGATAATTGATCTCTAACTATTCTTCTTACTCTTCTTACATCTGTTGTTGTAATCCTATTATGATTATCTAAATTTAATTGAGTTAGAGCAGAAATATAAATTTTAAACTTATATTTTTCATCAATATGTGACGTTAATGTTGGATTTAAAGCATGAATTCCTTCCACTATAATAACTCCATTTTTAGGAAGTTTCATCTTTTTACCTACCCATTCTCTTTCACCTTTTATAAAGTTAAACTCTGGTATTTCAACTTCTTCACCTTGTAAAAGTAAGTTTAAATGCTTATTAAATAACTCTGTATCTACTGACTCTATTGTTTCAAAATCATATTCACCATTTTCATCTATTGGTGTTTGATCTCTGTTTACAAAATAATCGTCTAAAGAAATAGGAACTGGAATTACCCCATTTACCCTTAATTGAATTCCTAGCCTATTTGCAAAAGTTGTTTTACCTGAAGAACTTGGCCCTGCTATTAAGACTAATTTAATATCTTCTTTTGAACAAATTTTATCTGCAATTTCTGCAATTTTCTTTTCATGAAGCGCTTCTGATATCATTATTAAATTTACTAATTCACCTTGATCAATTTTTTTATTTAATGCACCAACGTTACCAACACCTAAAATATCTAGCCATTTTTCAGTCTCTCTAAATATACTACTCATTTTTCTTTGCTCAACAAATTCTGCTAAAGTAAACTTTTCATAATCATTTGGTCTTCTTAGTATAAATCCATTATCATAATACATCAAATCAAAAACTTTTATATCACTAGTTCTTTCAGTCATAGGACCATAAAAATAATCATATCTTCCATCTAACTCATATAACTTAACTTCTTTAAAATCTACTTGTTCAAGTAAAAGAACCTTATCATACATATTATAAGAGTTAAAAATATCTATTGCCTTCTCTTTAGTAACTTTTATCTTATTTATAGGTAAATCTCTATCTATTAATTCTTGCATTTTATCTTTTATATCTTTTACATCTTTCTCATTCAAAGGTTCATCTTTAAAAATCTCTCCAAAAATCCCCCTGCCAACACTATGTTCAATTGTAATTTTAGATTTCGGGAATAAATCTAAAGTTGCCTTTATAAATATAAATTGCAATGTTTTAGTATATTTTTTTTCTATTTCTTCATTAGCCCTTACTTGTAAATTAATGTCTTTTTTCATACCTAATCCACCCTTCTAAACCATTATAATATCATTACTTAATTAAAAATCCATATTATAAAATTTAGTTAGAACCTTTATCCTTAAGTGAGATTCTAAATTTTAATTTAGTTAATTTAACTTACTCAACTACTGAAGTAAGTAAAGTTTTCATCTATTAGTTTTTTAATTAAAGTCTATATACTCTTATTATATACTGCTAAAAAAAATATTCTATTATTTTTATATATAAACTCCTTTTTATTTTTAAATTCTAACTTTATTAAAGAATAAAAGCATTTTATTTACAAATACTTTAATTAGAGGTGATTTTACTATGTTCATTGTCCTAATTAGAACAATTTTTTTATATTTTTTAGTAATACTTGTAATGAGATTAATGGGTAAAAGGCAAATTGGAGAACTACAGCCATATGAATTTGTAATAACAATAATGATATCAGACCTTGCAGCTTTACCTATGCAAGATACTAGATTACCTTTAATTCTTGGAATTATTCCAATTTTAACTTTGTTATTTATAAAAACAATATTAACTCAATTGCAGTTAAAAAGTCAGTTTACTAGAAAAATACTAGAAGGTGAACCTTGCATTTTAGTTTGTAAAGGTAAAATAAATTATCAAGCTTTAAAAAGACAACAAATTAATTTAGATGAGCTTATGGAAGAATTACGATTAGCAGGTTATTTTGATTTAAACGAAATTCAATATGCTATTTTAGAAAATAATGGTCAACTATCTTTTTTAACTTCTCAAAGCAGTTCTTCTGGCGGAGGTGGATGTAATACTTCTTGCAGTACTAATACTCAGCCATTATCATCTGGAAGCCAAAATAGTTCATCTGCCCAAAGTAGTTCTAGTAATTCTCCAAACTCTAATAGCAATACTTCTGGAAGCGAAAGTTCTTCTAAAAACAATAAAAAAAGTAATCCTACTAATTCTAGCGGAACTAGTAGTTCACAATCTTCCGGAAGTTCAAGTAATTCTGGAAACAGTAGTGCTACTCAACCACCTAGTTTACCTATAATTTATGTATTAGATGGTCATGTTAATAAAAACGCTTTAACAACTAGTGGTAAAAATAAGGTATGGATCGAGCAGGAATTAAAAAAACGTCATATAGATTCAATTAAAGATGTATTAATAGCTATGATTGATACTCAAGGAAAATTTTATTATCAACTTTATGATAAAAATGAAAAAGAGAAAGGAGCTAAAAAATGAAAAACTCATTATTTTCTATTTTTCTCTTTATAATATTATTAGGATTTTTAACCTATACAGATATTAGCTTTAAAAACCTTTGTTCAGAAGTAATAGATATGTGTGAAGAAATGGAAACTACTATGAAATCATCATCAAAAGAAGAAAATTTTAAAAATGCAATGGATATATATGATTTAATCCAAGATAAAGGTAAATTTGCTGCTATATATATAAACCATGTCGATTATGATGTAATGTTAAATGAAGCATTAAAATTAACTGTATATATTGAAAATGATGATCCTAGTGAAAGTGAAGCTTCTCTTCACCTCTTAAAGTCTAGCACAGAACATATGAAAAAATTACAAGTTCCAAATATAGAAAACATATTTTAACTAATAATTAGAAGGTATTCTCTATTTACCTTCTAATTTTTTCGCTTAGCAATATCTTAAATCATATAAATTAACTCTTTAAGCAATATCCATATATATTAATATTCATGAATATTCTCGGCATATAAATCATATTATTCTTATTATATTTATGCATAATTCTTTCTTATTTTCATGCATAAATATATTTTTTATGCAAATTTAAAAATAACCATTGCATAATTATACATAGATGTGTATAATTATAAACATCAAGTTTATACCCATTCAATGGATTTAAATACAATGATTGGTTTATAGTAAATGATAACTATTAACTAAATTAAAGGGGGCTTTTATATATGAAAAAATTTAATAAAGTTGTTTTAGCTTATTCAGGAGGGCTTGACACATCAATAATAATATCTTGGCTTAAAGAAACTTATGGTTGTGAAGTTATAGCAGTTGTTGGTAATGTGGGACAAGCAGATGAGCTAGAAGGACTAGAAGAAAAAGCATTAAAAACTGGGGCATCAAAAATATATATTGAAGATTTAACAAAGGAATTTGTTTACGATTATATCTTCCCTACACTTCAAGCTGGGGCAGTGTATGAAGGAAAATATTTATTAGGAACTTCTTTTGCTAGACCTTTAATTGGAAAGAGACTTGTAGAAATTGCAGAAAAGGAAGGTGCAGATGCAATTTGTCACGGTTGTACAGGAAAAGGAAATGATCAAGTTCGTTTTGAACTTGCAGTTAAAAACTTTGCCCCTGAAATGCCAATTATAGCACCTTGGAGAATTTGGGATATAAAATCTCGTGAAGAAGAGATTCAATATGCTTTAGATAGAGAAATTCCAATAAAAATTACTTACGAAACTAATTATAGTAAAGATAAAAACCTGTGGCATTTAAGCCATGAAGGTTTAGATTTAGAATTTCCTGAAAATGAACCTAAATATGATAAGATTTTAGAAATGTGTAACACCATAGAATCTGCACCTGATAAAGCAACTTATATTACTTTAACTTTTGAAAAGGGCATTCCCGTTGCACTTAATGGTATAAAAATGGATGGTGTTTCATTAATAGAAGAATTAAATAAAATCGGTGGAGAAAATGCTATAGGTATTATGGATATGGTAGAAAATAGGCTTGTTGGTATGAAATCAAGAGGTGTTTACGAAACTCCAGGTGGAACTATTCTTTACAAAGCACATGCTGACTTAGAAGAACTTTGCTTAGATAAAGCTACTCACCACTTTAAACAATCAATTGCATTAAAATTTGCAGATTTAGTTTACAATGGCGAATGGTTTACTCCACTAAGAGAAAGTCTTTCAGCTTTTGTTTCTAAAACTCAAGAAACAGTTACTGGTGATGTTAAGCTTAAACTATATAAAGGCAATATTGTTAATGCCGGAATGAACTCTCCTTATTCATTATACAGCGAAGAATATGCTACTTTCGGTGAAGATGGCGTATACAATCAAAAAGACTCTGAAGGATTTATAAATCTTTATGGTTTACCAACAGTTGTAAATTCAAAGATGAAAGATTCTTTAAAGAAGAAGGATAAATAAAATGAAGCTTTGGGGTGGAAGATTTACAGAGGGAGTTAATGAGTTAGTTAATACCTTTAACTCCTCTATTTCAATTGATTCAAGAATGTATAAGGAAGATATCGAGGGTAGTCTTGCTCACGTTAAAATGTTAGGTAAGCAAGGAATTATTCCTCTTAAGGATAGTGAAAAAATAATTGAAGGCTTAAAAGAAATATTAATTAGAATTGATAATGGAACTATACAAATAGATAATGATTCAGAAGATATTCATAGCTTTATTGAAAGTATTTTAACCTATTATATTGGTGATGAAGGTAAAAAGCTTCATACTGGTAGAAGTAGAAATGACCAAGTTACTTTGGATACAAAACTATATTTAAAGAAATATTTAAAAACAATTATTGATGAAGTATTAAATCTTCATACTACACTGTTAGAAAAGGCAAAAAAAAATATAAATACAATAATGCCTGGTTATACTCATATGCAGAAAGCTCAGCCAATTACATTTGCACATCATTTATTGGCATATTGCGAAATGTTTAAAAGAGATATAGGCAGACTTTTTGACTGCTATAAGAGACTTGATGAAATGCCTCTTGGAAGTGGAGCTTTAGCAACCTCTACATACCCTATTGACAGGGAGTTTGTAGCATCACAGCTTGGCTTTTCTAAAATCACTCTTAACAGTTTAGACTCTGTTTCTGATAGAGATTATGCAATTGAATCTCTTTCTGTACTTTCATTAATAATGATGCACCTATCAAGGTTTTCTGAAGAAATTATACTTTGGTGCACTGGTGAATTTAATTTTATAGAGCTAGATGATGGTTATAGTACTGGAAGCAGTATAATGCCTCAAAAGAAAAATCCTGATGTTGCAGAATTAGTTAGAGGTAAGTGTCCTAGGGTTTATGGTGATTTAATGACATTACTTACTGTAATGAAAGGAATCCCCCTTGCATATAACAAAGATATGCAAGAAGATAAAGAAGCTTTATTTGATGGCTTAGATACTGCTCTTCTTTCACTTCAAACATTTAATGGAATGATAAAAACTATGAAGGTAAAAAAGGATAATATGAAAAAATCAGCTTCTGGTGGATTTACTAATGCTACTGATGTTGCAGATTATCTTGTTAAAAAAGGAATGGCATTTAGAAGTGCTCATGAAGTTGTTGGTAGAATAGTCCTTTATTGCATTGATAAAGATATTGCTATAGATGATTTAACTCTAAAAGAATTTAAAGAATTTTCTCCTATTTTTGAAGAAGATATATATAAAGCAATTGATTTATTAACTTGTGTTGAAGAAAGAAGTGTCATTGGGGGACCTAGTTCTTCATCAGTAAAAATGCAAATTGAATTTTTAGAAAAATTTATTAAAACAAATAAGGGGAATTTATCATGTTTAAAGTAGGAATAATTGGGGCCACAGGATATGTTGGAGTTGAATTATTAAGGCTTTTACTTAATCATGATGATGTTATAGTTACAGCTATCTCCTCTTCTACTTTTAAAGATGAGGAGATAAGCTCTGTATACAGAAGCTTTTTTAATAAAACAACTTTGGTATGTGAAGATAAAAGTGAAGTTATCAATAAATGTGATGTAATATTTACTGCTCTTCCTCATGGTTTAAGTGAAGAAATTGCAGCAGAAGCAATAAGCAAAAATAAGAAGGTAATAGATTTAGGGGCTGATTTTAGATTAAATTCTGAAGAATCTTATGAAGAATGGTATGGAAAGAAATTTGCTTGCAAATCTCTTCATCCTCAAAGCATTTATGGATTACCAGAATTTAATGGTTCTAAAATTAAAGAATATAATATAGTTGCTAATCCAGGTTGTTATCCAACAAGTATTTCACTTGGACTTATGCCACTACTAAAAAATAATTTAATTAATACTACAAATATAATTTGTGATTCAAAATCTGGAATTACTGGAGCTGGAAGAGGTCTTTCACTAAAGACGCATTTTGCAGAAGCAAATGAAAATTTTACAGCTTACGGAATTGGAAGTCATAGACATACTCCTGAAATAGAAGAAACATTGTCCTATATAGCAAATGAATGTGTAGAAGTAACATTTACACCTCATCTATTACCAATCAATCGCGGAATATTATCTACAATTTACTGCGAAACTAAAGATAATCTTACCTTAGAAAAGATCCATGAAATATATACGAAACAATACGAAAATGAAGAATTTGTACATGTATTACCATTAGGTAACACTGCCGAGATAAAACATGTAAAATATACTAACAACTGTCATATATCTCTTCATCAAAATTATAGAAAAGATAAGTTAATTATAGTTAGTGTTATCGACAATATGGTTAAAGGAGCTGCTGGACAAGCTATTCAAAATATGAATATTATATTAGGTTTACCTCAAAATACTGGACTTAAACTAATAGCTCCAAGCTTTTAATTAAAGGATGTGTAATTTTATGATTAATATAGATGAAAATTTAACTGTAACTTCTCCTGTTGGTTTCAAAGCTTCAGGAATTCATTGTGGATTAAAAAAAAGTTTATTAAAAAAAGATTTAGCTTTAATATACTCTGATGTTGTTGCTACTTCTTGTGGAGTATATACCAAAAATAAAGTTAAGGGTGCTCCTCTTACTATAACCAAGCAGCACTTAGTTAATAAAAAGGCTCAAGCAATAATAGTTAATAGTGGAAATGCCAACACTTGTAATGGTGATGATGGCTTAGCTAAAGCAAAAAAAATGGCTACTCTTTGTGCTAAAGAATTAAGTATAAAAAATGATGATGTTCTTGTTGCTTCTACTGGTGTAATCGGTGTTCCTTTGAATATAGATGCAATAAAAGATGGAATTCCTCAACTAGTTGGAAGTTTATCATCTAATATTGAATCTGCTAAAAATGCATCTATGGCTATTATGACTACAGATACTATTGAAAAGCAAGCAGGAGTAGAAATTGAGCTTAATGGTAAAAAAGTTACTATAGCTGCAATGGCTAAAGGATCTGGAATGATTCATCCAAACATGGCTACTATGCTTTCTTTTATAACAACAGACCTTTCTATATCCCCTTCTCTACTTAAAGAAGCCTTAAAACAAAGTGTTAATGTTTCTTACAATAGAATAAGTGTTGATGGTGATTCCAGCACTAATGATATGGTGTTAATTATGGCAAATGGTCTTGCCCATAATGAAACTATAACTGAAAAAAATGATGATTATAATTTATTTTTAGAAGCATTAACAGCTTTAAATATTTATATATCAAAGAAAATAGCCAAGGATGGTGAAGGTGCCACCAAACTTATAGAATGTACTGTAAAAAATGCATTATCAATAGAAGATGCAGAAACTCTTTCTAAAAGTGTAGTTACGTCAAGCCTTGTTAAAGCAGCTATGTTTGGTAGTGATGCTAACTGGGGAAGAATTCTTTGTGCTTTAGGATACTCTAATATAGATTTCGATCCTGAAAAAGTAGATGTTTCTTTTGCTAGTGAAACTGGAACAATATTAGTTTGTAAAGCTGGTTCTCCAGTAAACTTTGATGAAAAAAAAGCAAAGGAAATTCTATTACAAAATGAAGTCAAAATTTTAGTTAATATGAATTTAGGCTCTTCTGAAGTAACAACTTGGGGCTGTGATTTAACTTATGATTACGTAAAAATAAACGGGGATTACCGTAGTTAAGAATACTTTATTATGTTTTAGAGTTAAATTTTATTAATGATTTAACTCCTGAATGACACAGTAAATTTAGATAATTTCTAAAAACGAATATCTAGGAGGGAAAGTAATTGAATTACACTCAACATGCAAATATATTAGTTCAAGCATTACCTTATATTCAAGAATACTATGGTAAAACCATTGTCATAAAGTATGGCGGAAATGCTATGATTAACGATAATCTTACTCAAACTGTAATTAATGATATTATCTTAATGAAATGTATTGGTATTAATCCAATAATAGTTCATGGTGGAGGCCCTGATATTAGTAATACATTAACTAAAATGAATCACGAAAGTAAATTTATAAATGGATTAAGATATACTGACGAAACTACAATAAACGTTGCTCAAATGGTTTTAGCTGGAAAGGTTAATAAGGATTTAGTAAAACTTATAGAAAAAGATGGTGGAAAAGCTATTGGTTTATCTGGAATTGATGGTTCATTGATTAAAGCTAAAAAATTAAAAATCGGAGTTGATTTGGGATATGTTGGCGAAATAACTTCTGTAAATACAGAACTCTTATATTTAGCTATGAACTCTGGCTTTATCCCTGTAGTTTCTTCTATCGCTATTGGTGAAAATGATAATAATAGCTATAACATTAATGCAGATACTTGTGCTTCTAAGATCGCATCTGCATTAAAAGCTGAAAAATTAATTTTACTAACCGATGTTCCTGGTGTAATGACTGACCCTAGTGATTCATCCACTTTAATTTCAACATTAAGATTACATCAAATTCCTAAATTAACTGTAGATAAAGTAATTAATGGTGGTATGATTCCTAAAATAAGCTGCTGTGTTGAATCTGTTCGAATGGGAGTTAAAAAAGCCCATATAATCGATGGAAGAATCGAGCACTCCCTACTACTTGAACTTTTATCCGAAAAAGGAATTGGAACGGAAATTTATTAAAAAGGAGGAAGTAAAATTGACATTGCTTGAACAACAAAAAGAATACTTGATGAATACTTATGCAACACTTCCAATTGAAATATCACATGGTGAAGGTTCATATTTATATGACATTAATGATAAAAAATATATAGATTTTACTAGTGGAATTGGTGTTAATTCCTTAGGATATAATAACGCCCTCTGGAAAGAAGCAATTACTTCTCAATTAAATTCTTTCCAACATCTATCTAATATTTTTTCAAATGGTTCTACAATTGCTTTAGCTAAAAAACTTACTGAACTTTCTGGAATGAGTAAGGCTTTCTTTGCTAACTCTGGTGCTGAAGCAAATGAATGTGCTATTAAACTTGCTAGAAAATATAGCTTTAACAAATATGGACAAGGTAGAGGTACTATTCTTTCACTAAAGCAATCCTTTCATGGAAGAACTTTAGCTACATTAACTGCTACTGGCCAAGATAAATTCCATAATTACTTCTTCCCTTTTCCAGAAGGATTTGACTATGTAATTGCAAATTCAATATCTGACTTAAAAGAAAAACTTACTTCAGATGTTTGCGCAATAATGATGGAAGCTATTCAAGGAGAAGGTGGAGTTCATCCTTTAGATAAAGATTTTGTTTTAGAAGCTTGTAAATTAGCTAAGGATAATGATGTATTAGTTATATTCGATGAGGTTCAATGCGGTATTGCAAGAACAGGTAATTTATTTGGATATAATAGCTTTAATATTACTCCAGATATAGTTACTTGTGCAAAGGGACTTGGAGCTGGACTTCCTATAGGTGCTGTTTTATGTAATGAAAATCTTTCAACTACCTTTGTGCCTGGAGATCATGGTTCTACTTTTGGTGGTAATCCAGTAGTTTGCGCAGGTGGATTATCTGTTTTAAATCAGCTTTGCAACACAGACTCCTACAATGAAATTATATATAAAGGCGAATATATAAAACAATCTATTTTAAATGAAAATATTAAAATTGTTAAAGATGTTAGAGGCTTAGGGTTAATGCTTGGTATCGAAATTTATGGTGATTCTTCTATTATTCAAAATAAGGCACTTGAAAAAGGACTGCTTGTATTAACTGCCGGTAAAAATGTAATTAGACTATTACCACCACTAAACATCACTATGGAAGATGTAAAAACTGGAGTAGACACGCTAGTATCAGTTTTGAGTTAATAGTTTTTAGTTAATAATATTTTTCAAATTCAGCCAATTTGAATTTATTCCTTAACTATTAACCATAATTCTTAACTACTAACTCTTAACTATAAAAAAGGGGGCATTTTTTATGAATAAAGACTTATTACGTATGGATAATCTTTCCAAAGAGGAAATTTTAGATATATTAAATCTTGCTGATCAATTAAAATATGAAAGAAAACATGGTATCGACCATCCTTTACTTAAAGGTAAATCATTAGGTATGATATTCGAAAAAGCTTCAACTCGTACAAGAGTGTCTTTTGAAGTTGGAATGTATCAACTTGGTGGGCATCCTCTATTTTTAAGCTCAAAAGATCTTCAAATAGGTCGTGGGGAACCTATTCAAGATACAGCCAGAGTTTTATCTAGATATTTAGATGGAATTATGATTAGAACTTTTTCACAGAAAGGAATTGAAACTTTAGCTGAGTGTTCTTCTATTCCAATAATTAATGGATTAACAGATGAAGAACATCCATGTCAAGTATTGGCGGATTTAATGACTATTAGGGAGAAAAAGCTTATATTAGAAGGTTTAAAAGTTGCTTACATCGGTGATGGAAATAACATGTGTAACTCTTTGATAGTAGGTTGCTTAACCATTGGAATGCACTTATCAATAGCAAATCCAATAGGATATAAACCTCCACAATATTATACAGATAAGGGTCTAGAGTTAGCAAAAGAAAACAATGTTTCTTTTATAATGACAGAAAATCCTGAAGATGCTGTAGTTGATGCTGATGTTATAATTACTGATGTTTGGGCTAGTATGGGACAAGAAGATGAAGCTAAAAAAAGACAAATTGCATTTAAAGGCTATCAAGTAAATAGTGATTTAATGAAACTTGCTAAAGCTGATGCAATAGTTCTTCACTGCCTTCCTGCTCATAGAGAAGAAGAAATTACTGAAGATGTTCTTGAAGCTAATTCTGATGTTATATTTGAAGAAGCTGAAAACAGACTTCATGCACAAAAAGCAGTTTTAGTAAAATTATTATCATAAAAGGCAGGACTATTAAGTCCCGCCTTTTATTTTTCTATGTAATTTATGACATGTTTAATTATCATATTGATACTTCCATCACCATTACGTTGAATTTCAAACTTAGAATCATCATGGTAAGCTTCTTCATTTATATATAAATCAATATCCTTATCAATCTTAAGTCTTACTCTCTTAAGTTTCTTTTCTACCCATGCCTTATCTACAGACACTTCATTTTCTAATCCATTGCCCTTCATAAATATTTCAAAATCCTGTTTTTGAGTAGGATTATCTTTAAATAATTCTTTAGAAACTTCTTCTATGTTAATAGAATCCTCTTCTTTAAGCTTACTTTTTATTGTTGTTCTTATTTTCTCTGCTTGTTCAGCATTTTCACTAACATTACTTCTAGTCCAAGCTTCTGAAGCTTTTAAGAATGTCTTTGTCATATCTCTTTTATTTGCTACAATGCTACATCCTAAAAAACTATTCATAAAATAATTTGCACCATATTCATCATCATCATTAGACTTCTTTTGCTTATCAATAACATATAAATCAAATACGTTATCTTCTCTTATTGGTTTAATAAATGCTGCTTTTTGAATTCTTTGACTACTTGCTGGAAGACCAGCTGCTTGAGGTACTATTCCTATCCCTATCTTGTCATTAACAAATTCAACTGAATGAGTAAAATTCTTTACGTAATCCATCTTTAGTATCCCTATCATAGGTCCAACATCTGTAACTAATGAAACTATTATTAAATCACATGATGGAATATTAACATTCCCCTTCATTATCAAAAATAATTGTCTTGCAAGCTCCTTAGATAATCCTAAAATATCTGAATCTACACCATTCAAATAATCCTGTACTATTTCTTTAACTATGTTTCTTTCAGAATTAAATACTGCTGTTTTTAACTCTTCATCTTTTAAACACTTTTCAATATGCTTATGTAAAAATTTATAAATATCTTCGGTTAGTTCTAATGTATATTCATTTAATACTGGTTCTGATGAATTATTATCAAGAATATGTATTACTGCTTCCTGAATATTTATATCATTAATATATTCCAAAATATCACCTCTAAAAATATACTACAATCAATTTTTTCTTTCAAAATATTATATCATTAAACTTCATCTTATTTATTTAAAAAATTGTTTTTACCATATTCTATACTATACTTTTTAAATAAATTTACAGATGGTGTTAAATATCTATTTTTTAATGTTGCTAAATATATAAACCTTTCATGCTTTGGATTTATTATAGGTAATACTTTTACATTATAATACTTTAATGATGATATTTTAGGAACTACTGCTATTCCATAATTTATTTCAACTAATCCAGCAACAGCATTATCTTCTTCAACTTCACAAATTATATTAGGATTAATATCAACTTCTTTAAATAAATCCGATATTAATGATCTAATTCCACTTTTTTCACTAAATCCTATAAAAGGATAATTACCTACTTCACTTAAATCTATAAATTCATTTTTTGCCAAAGGATGCTCATTTGATACTATTACAACTAACTCTTCGTTTGCAATTGGTATAAATTCAATATCCGGTTCATCATCTACTAATGAACAAAAGACCATATCATATTTTTCTTCTTTCAAATCTTTGATTAGTGATTGGGTTGTTCCTTGACCAAATAAAAATTTTATATTCTTATTTTCATCTGCATTAGTAAAGTTTTTTATTAACTTTGGTACAAAATTAGGTCCTAATGTATAAATATAACCTAATTCAATTGTACCTGTAGATACATTAGTAAGTTCCTTTAATTTTTTCTCTCCTCTTTCTAATTCACTTAGTGCTTTATCTACATATTCATAATAAATTTTTCCATACTTAGTTAATTTAATGTTTCTACCTTGTTTTTCAAAAAGATAAGTCCCCAAATCTTTTTCGAGTGCAGACATAGCATGACTTAAACTTGGTTGGGTTATAGATAATTCTTCTGCTGCTTGAGTATAATGCTCTAACTTTGCTAGTACTCTAAAATAACTTAAATGATTTAAATTCATAAATATACTCCTTTCCATTTTTGATATTGTTGTTTGTTAATATACAAACTTATTTAAAATTATGCTTTCTTACTTAATTCTAAATTATTATATCATATCTATAGATATTTTCTATAAATATTCAAAAAAATATGTATTAGAATAATTGAAAATATTATATTAAAATTTATCTTGTAAAATAAATATGGAACTTATACATAACAACGTTAAATTTTTATCAAAAGGAGTATTAAAATGCAAAATACACTTACAAAAAATAAGTATTTGCCTACGGCATTATCTATGTATATTAACTACTTTATACATGGTATGGGTTGTATAATATTAGCCCAAAATATTGATTTCTTAATGGAACAATTTAACACTAATAACGCTGGAGTATCTTATGTTATCTCAGCACTTGGATTAGGTAGATTAATTGTTTTATTTGTCTCTGGTATATTATCAGATAAATATGGTAGAAAACCATTCGTACTTTTAGGTATGGGAACTTATGTATTATTCATGGGTGGTATATTAATTAGTAATAATGTTACAATGGCATTCTTCTTTGCTTTATTAGCTGGTATGGCTAACTCATTCATGGATGCTGGTACTTATCCTGCATTAACTGAATGTTTCCCTGAAGCATCAGGAAGTGCTAACGTTGCAATAAAAGCATTTATCTCAGCTGGTCAATTCGTATTACCATGGATAATAAGCTTCTTAATTGCTAACAATCTTTACTTTGGATGGTCATTCATCTTCTGTATCGTAGTATTCTTAATAAACGGATTATTTATATTCAAACTTAAATTCCCTGAATTTAAGGCTGTTGAAAAAAGCGAAGCTACTACAGAAGAAAAAGTTGAATCTACTGTTAAGGCTAACTTCTGGATTGAAGGTATCTGCTTAATCTTAATTGGATTTACTGCTACTGCAACATTCCAAATAATCGCAAACTGGTTACCATCATTCTCAAGAGAAGTTGCTGGTGTTGAGCAAACAGTTTCATTAAAATTAATAAGTATCTACAGTACTGGTTCAATAGTATCTGTATTTGTTACTTCAATATTAGTTGCTAAATGGATCAAACAAGTTAGATTTACATTTGTTTACCCATTAATATCTTTAATAATGTTAACAGTACTTTGGATGTTCCCAAGCACTATTACTTGCGTAGTTGCAGCATTCGTAATTGGATTCTCTGCTGCAGGTGGAGTTTTACAACTTGCTTTAACTTCAATGTCAGAATTATTCCCATCAAGCAAGGGTAAAATTACTGGTATAGTGTTTACAGCTTCAAGTATAGCTTCTACTGTAGTTCCAAGTATCACTGGTATATTAGCAGATATAAACTTAAGTCACGTAATATTATTTGATATCGGAGTAACTGCTTTAGGTGTTGTATTAGCACTTATCGTTAACATAAGATATAATATAGTTAAAAAAAATGAATTAGAAGCTGCTAATAAAGCTGCTTAATATATTTAAAAGAGATTGTATAAAAATGTACAATCTCTTTTTTGATTAACTAAATACCTATCTTATTATTACTACTTGAATTACTAAAACTATAAACTTTAAAAATAAATATAATTTATACACTAAAAAATTTATTTTACTTTTTAACATTCTAAAACATCATAAATATAATAAATATATAATGTATTAATGAATTTAGGAGTCAAAATAATGTATAAAGTTGAAATTAAAGAATTAGGTGAAAGCAAGGTTTCCCTCTGTAAAATAATACCTCATATAGACTATAAGGATTTATATAATTTAGTTAAACCATATACAAATGAAGTACACCTATCTTTCTCCCTTCCGAATAATTGCCCTAACGGCAAAGAATGGGGAAATATATATGCATCTCAACAAGTCATTGGCCAAATAAAAATGACTTATATTGAAGAAGAACATGATTCTTCATCTAATTAATTACTTAAATAAAAAAACTATAGAGTAAATATTACAAACATATTACCCTATAGTTATTTTTTAGTTTAAATAACATCTATTCTATATTTTTTTGTCATCCACATAATACTGCGTACTTTGTAACTACAGTAAATTACTCTAATGTCTTTTTGAAATTAGAATTTAATCCATAATCTCTTCTTTTCCATTATGAATACTTATCATTTCAAACATACCTTCAATAATCAATTCAAATCCTAATATTAATATATGCTCTGTTGCCTTTCCTAATGGATCAAAAATCAATAAAATTGATAATGTAAATTCAATTATTGTTTTTATTAATGGTAAAAATCCACCCTTCTTTTTAGAAAAATAATATAATGCTTCATTTAAATAATTTGCTGATTTATTCAAACCTGATAATCCCCAAAAGATAACTACCACAACTAATGCATTCTCTCTTTGAATAAGTATAGCTATAGCAACTGCTATTATTACAATCGATCTTTCTAATTTTTTCTCTTCTAAACTTGCATAGTCCTTTTCCTTAATTCCCTCTATCATTTTTATAGTTCCTTTTATAAGCAATACTATAGCACAAATACTCGGTAACCATCCAATCATTTCTTCATGATAAATAATACAAATGATACCATTTATAATTATTAATATCGTTGATATATAATCCCAAATTTGTTTTTTCATATTATCTCTACCTTCCAATCTAATTAATTAATAATTATACATAAGTTTACCAAAATATATTATTTTTTCAAAGCAATATTAATTAGTATATATTTAATTTACCCTATTTATCTTTTTATATAAAAAACCACATAGGTATATTCCCTACATGGTTTATTTATAAAATTTAAGTTTCTTTTAAACCTCTTACGTTCCTCTTAATAAATAGCATAAGCCCTATATTAAATATTGCAGAAACTAATAATATAACTCCTATTGGTATTCCCATATCTATAACTTGTCCAAATAATAACTGACCTGGTGCAACACTTATAGTTGCTACTGCCGTTGAAAATGCAGATACTCGTCCAAGCATTTCTCCCGGTACTTGCTTTTGTATAAATGTTAAAGTTAATACATTTGATAATGATAAAGATAACATTATTGCAAGTCCACCAATTGCAAATATTCCAGCTAAAGCATAATTATTTAACTTTATAAATCCTAAAGTCGACATTACAATAACTCCTGCTATCATTGGGAAATATGTGTAATGTACCTTTTTCATAGAAAACATATTAGGTTTTACACTAATCCAAAATCCGCCTAATATCATTCCTAAAACACAAACACCTTCTACTAGCCCGTATATTTCTGAAGAAAGTCCTAAGAACACATTTATAAAATATGGTGCAACTATTGATAATATTGGAACTAAGAAAATATTACATAAAGCATAAGATGCTATAATTCCAAGTACAATTTTCTTTTCATTTTTTAAGTAAATAAAACTTTCTTTCATATCTGCGAAAGACTTTTTAATAAAGTTCATAGATAATATTTTTTCTTCATCCTTTGATACAGCTATCTCATTATCAGTAACTATATTTGTCTTTACTACATCTGGAATCTCTAAGAACATTTCCATTATTGCAGAAATTAAAAAGCTTACTGCATTTATTATTACAATTATTTTTATACCTAAAAATCCATAAAGTAATCCTGCAAGTATTGGTCCTGCAAAGTTAACAATAGATCCAACTTGATTTATTATTCCATTTGCAGAAGTCAGCCTTTCTTCCTCTACTATTTGTGGTATTGAAGATGTCACTGCTGGTCCATATAAAGTGGCACATATCGATAACATAAACATAACAGTTCCAACTATTAATGCACTATCATTTCCTCTAAGTAATATGAATGCATAACTTCCAATTAATATGAAGCAAAATAAATCTAGCCATACCATTATCTTTTTTCTATTTATATTATCAGATAACCTACCTGAAATTGGTGCAAAGACTATATAAGGTATAGTAGATATTGCTAATATTGTTGAAAAGGTAGCTGTACTCCCTGTAAACTCCAACAAATATAGTGACATACTAAATCTTTGAATTGCATTTCCAAATAAAGAAATAATCTGTCCTATAACTATTATTATAAAATTCTTATTTTTCATTTATCCCCCTGAATAAGTCATATTCCATACATATTGGATACTTACCATCTTCACTTATTGTAAGGTTCGCATCTATTCCATATATAGTGTTTAAGTTTTCTTTATTAATTACATCTAACGGTCTTCCCTCACAAATAATCTTTCCTTTTTTAAGACCAATAATATTATCTGCAAACCTACAAGCATTATTAAGCTCATGAAGAACTATAACTACTGTTATCTTCTTTTCTTTATTAAGTTTTTGAAGCACTTCTAACACTTCAAGTTGATAAGACATATCTAAGTAAGTTGTTGGCTCATCAAGCATTATTATTTCAGTTTCTTGAGCTAACGTCATGGCAATCCACGCTCTTTGTCTTTGCCCTCCAGATAAGTTTTCAACTCCCCTATCAGCAAATTCACTAAGACCTGTTTCTTCTATTGCCCAATCAATAAGTTCCTTATCATGACTAGTAAGTCCACCAATCATTTTTTGATGAGGAAATCTACCAAAAGCAACAAGTTCTCTTACTGTAAGTCCATCTGGACAAACTGGTCCTTGAGGTAAGAATGCAACTTCTTTTGCTATATTCTTTTCTTTTACCTTTTTTATATTTTTATTATTAATGAAGATATCACCACTTTTAGGCTTATTAATTCTTGCTATAGTCTTAAGTAAAGTTGATTTACCGCATCCATTTGCTCCAATTATTATGCTTATTTTTCCCTTTGGTATTGATAAACTCATATCTTCAATTATAGTATTATTTTCATATGCCACGCTTAAATTCTTTACACTAATAGCTTCCATAATTATTTCTCCTTCATCATTAAATAAATAAAATATGGTACTCCAAATATTGATACTGTTATTCCTACTGGAATTTCAATTGGAGAGAATAAATTTCTTGAAACTGCATCTGCAAGAATAACTATAATAATACTTATCATTGCTGAAACTGTAATAAACTTTTTATGATAAGGTCCAACTAACTTTCTTGCAATATGAGGAGATATAAGTCCTAAAAATCCTATATTACCTGCAAAAGCTGTTGCTGTCCCTGCCAAAATCACTGCAAAAGTTAAGAATTTTTTTCTTTCCTTTTCTAAATTTAAACCTAATGATATAGCAAGTTCATCTGAAAGATTTAAAACATCTAACTTTTTATGATTTAATAAAACTACTATAAACATTATTGCTACTATTGGGATTATTACCTTTGCATAGCTCCATCCTGATCCCCAAAGGCTTCCCGATGTCCAAACTAATACTCTATTATAGTCTCCAACACCACCTCTAAAAGTAAAGAATGTTATAAATGCATTAAGACCGGCATTTAATCCAATACCAATTAATAAAAGTCTTTTTGGTTTTATTCCCTTTCTACTAGACATCATATATATTATGAATGCCGTAACTGCTGCACCTATTATAGCCATAGCTGGTAGTACAAATATTGATAATTGTCCAAGCTCACTATAATATGCTCCAGTTGAATATGTAATAAATAATACTGCTGCAACTGCTGCCCCAGCATTTATCCCTATTATTCCTGTATCTGCTAAATCATTTTTAGTTACAGTTTGAAGAATTGCTCCTGCTGTTGATAATGCAACTGCTACAAACATACCAACTAAAAGTCTTGGAAGTCTAATAGTTAATATTGCTGTATTTTGAAGCTTAGTCCCATTTCCTAAAAGAGTATTTATAACTTCTGAAGGTGAAATCTTATATGTTCCCCAACATAATGTAACCATAAAAGAGACTACTAATAAGACAAGTAAAATTGCTATAACTAATTTAAAATTTTTCTTATTCATTATCCTCTCTCCTTTCTAGCTACTGATATAAAGAATGGTATTCCTATTAATGCTGTAAATACTCCAATTGGTGTTTCATAAGGATTAAATATCATTCTTGCTGCAACATCTGCAAATGTTAAAAGAACTGCTCCAAGTAAAAATGAACATGGAATATTTCTTCTATAATCTTCACCTAATAATTTTCTAACTATTTGAGGTACTATTAACCCTACAAATGCTATATTTTTACCTACTGCAACTGCCGCTGCACACATTGGTATCATAACCATAAGGGTTACGAATCTTATTTTTTCTGGATTTTCTCCAAGTCCAATTGCAACGTCATCACCTAAATTTAATATGTTTATCTTTGGTGATAAAAATACTGCTATAATAAGTCCTATAACTCCTACTACAAAAATTAATTTGAAATCTGCCCAACTTGCATTTCTAAAACCTCCAGATACCCAAAATCCTATCATTTGAGATTGATTTGATAAAAGACCAATTACTGTAGTTAAAGAAATGAAAAATGTACTCATAGCTGTTCCTGCTAAAAGTATCTTTGCAATTGAGTTATTATTTGCTTTTTTCGATATAAATCCTAAAACTATAATTCCCGTTATTAATGCTCCTATAAAAGAAGCTATCATTACATTTCGAGTAGTTATTCCTATTCCTGCTGCATAAAAAATAGCTATTACTAAAGTTGCTCCTTGGCTTATACCTAAGATAGATGGTTCAGCTATTGGATTTCTAGTAACACCTTGAATCATTGCCCCTGTTACTCCTAATACCCCACCTGTAAATAATACAGCTAAAGCCCTTGGAATACGTACATCTCTAACTAACATAAGTTCTAATGTTTCATTATAATTAAATATACTATTCCAAATATCCTTAAACGTAATATGGACTGACCCTAGCCTAATGGCTAAAGTCAATCCTCCTATTAAGAGTAACAAACTACAAATTACAAATATTATTGTACGTTTATTACTTTGTTTCATTTAACATGTCACCTATTTCATCTACTAATATTTCTCTTCCGATTGAGCTATATCCTTGGTTAAAGTATGGTGATGATTCTAATACTACTACATTACCATTTTTAACTGCAGGTAAGTTGTTCCAAATGCTATTTGCTTCTAATTGAGCTAAATCTTCATCCGTTGCAATTACGAATATATAATCAGATTGAATTGCTGCTAAACCTTCATAAGTTACAACTGGTAAGCTAATGTCTGTTTGTTCTGGCATTCCTGCTGGTTTAGCTAATCCCATATCGTTATATAATACATCACCAAATCCTGCACCATCAAATATGAAGAATTGTCCACCACTTGCTAAGAATGAAAGATAAGTTGTGTCTTCACCATATTCAGCTTTGATTTTATCTCCAGCTTCTTTAGCTTTATTTTCGTAATTAGCTATCCATTCATTAGCAACATCTTCTTTATTAAATACTTTTGCTAAAGTTCTAACATCATCTTTCCAATTTAAAGCTTCTAATTGAATCATAACTGTTGGAGCAATTTCACTTAATGCATCATACATTTTTTCTTGAACTGTTGATATAACTATTAAATCTGGATTTAAGTTCATAACCGCTTCTACATCCATAGTATCTTGCATGCTATATCCTAAGATTTCAGCACCTTTTAATGTTTCTTCTAAATATGAAGGGAATTTAGTGTAATCATAAGCATCACTATTTGCAGTACCTACAACATCATATCCTAAGATTGATAATATATCACTGTTCCCACTTAAATCTACTATTCTTTGTGGATCTGCTGGTATTTCAACATCTCCTCTTACATCTGTAACTGTTACAGTATTTTCAGTTGTTTTGTCTTCATTTGCTGTCCCGTTGCTAGCACATCCAACAAACATCATAGCTGTCATACAAGTTGCCACTATTGCTTTTAAAACTTTATTCTTCATTTTGTACCTCCATTTATTTTATAATTAACTTCTGTTTTTTCTCGTCGACTGTAAGTTGATTGTATATGAGAGTCATTCTCATTTCAATCCTTACATCTAATTTAATAATTTTATCATCTATTATAATAATTTATTTTGTATTTAACTAAATTTATTTTATCCAAATTACTTATAAATAATTTCTATAATCTATTAAACTAATTATTTATTTTTTATTGTAAATACTTATAATTATAATATATTTACTTTAATTATTATTAATATAGAGGT
>OGXC01000090.1_pt1 | contig 76707 bp, 65 predicted proteins | sample 1576201 | NCBI WGS metagenome assembly OGXC01 (sample SAMEA3541562, study PRJEB24748) | human gut metagenome | biome: human gut; feature: human-associated habitat; material: faeces | place: China | collected 2012 | reverse complement strand
AAACACATTGATCACCGGTCGCATGGTTATATCAATGTGTTTTTCCCTTTGTAATGGTAATAATTATCTTGTGTTTATACTTCTCCAATTGTTTCACCAGTTTTAACTAAATAGATTTCTCCTTTATCCAAATCTAAATTTTCATCAAACCTTACTTCTTTCTTTGCTATTTCTATAGCTTCTCTCCATCCAAACTTTCCAGTATCAATAAACTTTGACGCAACTTTATGTACCTGATCTAATTCTCTTAATTCCTTCCCCATTGTTCTAACCTTCTTCTTTGGACTTCTATTATCTCTTTATCTCTTCTTTGACTTAACATAATTGTTACTATGTCATTCATTCCCCAATATTTGATTGCCTTATCCAACATTAATTTAGTTTTACTCATTCTATAACCCTCACACTGAATATTTATTTAAGTTAATTGGTTTAACTAACTTTTCTACTCTGCATTTTTTTAGCTTGCTTAGCAAATAATCCATTTACATATTTAATAGTTTCTATAGATGGTTGCTCCTTTATTATTACTCTACTTCCCATAATCCACCCATCTGTAACAAATGGTTTTCCATCTCTCCACTCTAGCTTAGGCTTTGGTAAATTAGGATCATAATCCTTTTCTTTCTTTTTTCTAGCCATTATTAACTCCCCCTAATTGTTCTCTCTCCATTTGATCTCTAAGAGTTACCCCAATTATTATTCCTTCAATTAATGTCTCTGTTTTTTCTTTTGCATATTCAGGAATTTTATTAGTTGCATTAAATATCCTTGTTATAAAATCTTGTTTTTCTTGCAACGTCATTTTTCCACTTCCTTTCTACATTTTTAGTTCTTTAAGAACCTTATATTTTTATAATAAGTTCTTTTAGGACTTTTTTCAAGCTTTTTTTCAAAAAATTTTATTTTTTAAAATTATAATTGTTGCTAAAGAACATTTTTTTGTGTATTATTATTTTAGGAGGTTTTTACAATGAAAGAACTTAAAGATAGAATAAAATTTGTTAGAACATCTAAAAACTTATCTCAGGATGAATTTGGGAGAATTATAAATCTTTCAAGAAGCCAAATAGCCGGATATGAAACTGGAGCTAAAAATGTCACAGACAGAGCTATAAATGATATTTGTAGAGAATTCAAAATCAATGAAGAATGGCTTAGAAATGGCGAAGGTGAAATGGAAGCTAAAATGACCTCTGATGAAGAGTTCGCTTTTTTAGTTGGTGCTTTTGCAGCAGAAGGTAATGACTTTAAAAAGAGAATCATAAAAGCTATGCTAGAAATAGAAAACAAAGACGATTGGGAGCTAATAGCTTCAGTTGTTGAAAGGCTAGCAAAATAAAAGGAGAATTTAAATTTCTCCTTTTTTAATATATAAATATTTTATTTTAGTAAAATGAGGTGATTAAAATTAGAGTTGCAATTTACTGTAGAAAATCTGTTTTTGTTGAAGGATCTGTTTCAATAGAAACTCAAATTAATCTATGTAAAGATTATATTAATAAAAAGTATTCTAATTCTACTTTTGAAATTTTTGAAGATGAAGGCTTTAGTGGTGGAAATACCAATAGACCAGCTTTTCAAAAAATGCTTAAACTTATAGAGCTTAATCAATTAGATATTGTAATTTGTTATAAAATTGATAGAATAGCTCGAAATACTTTAGACTTCTTAAATACTTTAGAAAAATTTAAGAATAAAAATGTAGAACTTATTTCAGTAAGTGAAGGTTTTGATCCAAACACTCAAATAGGAAAAATGATGTTAACCTTACTGGCTTCTTTTGCTGAAATGGAAAGAAGTAATATTCAGCAAAGAGTATCTGATAACATGCTTTCTATTGCTAAAAAAGGTCGTTGGACTGGTGGTAGTGCTCCTACTGGATTTATGCATGGAGAAAATGGAGGAATTGAAATTTCTAATGGTGAATTAATTCTTGATATTTTTGATATGAAATATCATAATACCTTAAATTCTAAAATAATTACTCACGCTGAAGAAAAACATAATCATAAATTTACTGGTGTTACTTTAGCCAATGCATTTAGAAAACCTATTTATGTTAAAAGTTCTGAAAGTGTTAGCTTATATTTAAAACATAAAGGCTATACAGTTCTAGGAGACGAAAATCTTACTAACTCCTATCTAACATATACAGATAAAGATAATAAATATGCTGTAGTTAGTAATATTCCTGGATTGATAAATCCAGAAGTTTGGCTGGATATTAATAAACGAATGGATGAAAATATTACTCGTACTGGTAATAGATTTAGTGAAAAGTATTGGTTAACTAAAACTCTACATTGTAAATGTTGTGGTAAAACTTATTGTGGGCATACTAAAAACACAAAAACTAGATATTATAAAAAAGATGGTACTGAAAAAATATATGAATCTACAACTGATTATTATATGTGTAGAGATATGCTAAGAGGTAAATTGAAAACTTGTACCAATACTAAAAGAGTAAAAAAGGATTACTTAGAGGTTAGAGTTTCAGAATTAATATACTCATTAAAAGATATAGATAATTTTAATGCTGCATATAATGTTAATTCTGTAGATAATAAAAAATTAATTGCATCACTTGAAAGAAAAATTAAATCTATAGATAAAAATATAAATAATCTTACAGATAAACTTTCACTCTTAAGTAATGAAGCTTCTATTATATTCATTAATAAAATAGAAACTCTAGTTAAAGAAAAATCTAATATAAAAAATGAAATTCTTTCATTAGAAATGCATGAACTAGAGAATATTAATAATAATCATGATTTTGTTTTTTATAATATTAGTAATTTTAATGATAATATGACAGTTGATGAAAAAAGAGCTTGTTGTATGAATATATTTAAAGAAATAACTTATGATCCTAAAGAGGATACATTTGAATTCTCATTTAAATAGCGGACTTTTGTTCGTTATTTTTTTGGTTTAAATTGAAAGTGTAGGACATCCACCATGAATATATCCTGTTAAAGATAATAAATCTTTTGATTTTAACATATCTATAGATTTTTCACCAACTATCTTTGCTGCTTTTTTTAAATTTAACTCTTTTTCAACTGGTATTACGAATACATAATTATTCTTACTTTTACCAACAGTAACTAATGTTTTAAACACACGCTTTGGATTTTGGCTCAATGCTGATGCAACTTCACTCCCACTTACGGCTCCTGTTCCAACATAACTGTGTGTTTCATGTTTAATTTTTTTCTGTTCTAAAATTCTCATTACATTTGTTTTTTCATCCATGATATCATCCTCTTATTAATTCATTAATATAAAAATTATAACATAATCTAACACCACATTTAACATTCTCTGTTTATTTAAAGAAAAACTCACTATTACCTCTCACCCATAAAGGTAAGTTAATTTAGATTAATTAAAATTTACTTATAGTATACTAATCTTGAATTAACAAAATATAAACTAAAAAAAGCTGTAGTTTAAAACTACAGCTTATAATAATCTAAAATTATCTTCTACTTTGTTCTTTTTTAGCTCTTCTGCAAGCAATACATCTTACAGGTTCGTTATCGAATCCTTTTTCTTTGTAGAATTCTTGTTCTCCTACTGTAAATACGAATTCAGCTCCGCAATCTCTGCATACAAGTGTCTTATCTGTCATAATTATTCCTCCTAAAATTAAAAGATTTTAAATCGATAATATAATCCCTAATTTACGAGAAACTACCTATCCAAATGAAACCTATTTTTTTGTTAGCATTTTTGCTACTCATTTAGTATAACATACTATTTATTATATTACAAACTTTTTATTTATTTTTAATATAATTTATAAATCCTTTACTTATATCTTTCAAAATAATGTATAACTAATTTATAACTTAACTCTTGGAATTATGTATTCTTCAATCTTAAATTCCTTATTTATATACTTATTAACAAACCAACAAGTTAAATCATAGGAGCATCTATGTAATAATAACGCTGATTCAGTATTATCTCCAGTATTTATAGAGGCTATATTAATTATTCTTCTTATTTTATTAAATATTTCTAGTCCATTTTTATCTATATTCGTTTTACTATCTAACTCTTTTAATCTATCATTCTGATTCATTCCCATAAGCAATCCTAAACTTTCAAGCTTAGCTACCTCTTGCGATAAATTTTCTGAAAATATTTTTGCCTTTGATATTGATATATTGGCATCCTCAAATAATGACTTTTCCATAGCTACTATATAATTATTTAAATATCTATAATCTTTATTTAATTCTTTATACACTTTATTTTCCGTAATTGTCCCCACCTTTTCTAAAATTATTTTAAACTAAAACCTTTTTAGTAATTACTACCTTTACTCATTTTTATATAATATATAAAAAGTGTTATAGTTCATGTATACTACAACACCTTTTCACTTTTATTTATTATTTTTAGGTTTATTTTTGATATACCTTTTTTCTCTATGATTTCCTGTCTTCTTTCTATTTACTTTACTATTTCCTTTATTACTTCTATTACTTGAATTATTATTTCCCCTGTGTTCTACGTTAACTATTGGTTTAATTATTTCATATTCCTCTTCTGCTAACACCGGAATAGATTTTCCTATAAGCTTTTCAATATTTCTAAACATCCCCTTTTCTTCTTCATCACAGAATGTTATAGCAATCCCTGAAGATCCTGCTCTTCCTGTTCTCCCAATTCTATGCACATAAGTTTCAGCTACATCTGGCAAATCATAATTTATAACACGAGATAATTCATCAATATCTATACCTCTAGCTGCAATATCAGTAGCAACTAATACTCTTATATTTCCTTCTTTAAAATTATTTAATGCCAACTGTCTTTGATTTTGAGATTTATTTCCATGAATAGCTGCAGCTGTTATTCCAGCTTTTTCAAGATCTTTTGCTATTTTATTTGCTCCATGTTTAGTTCTTGAAAATACTATTACAGATTTTATACTTTCATCCTTTAATAAATGTGTAAGTAATGACTTTTTATTCTTTTTAGGTACATGATATACACCTTGTGAAATAATTTCAACAGTTGAAGAAACTGGCTGAACCTCCACTTTTACAGGATTATTCAAAATAGAATTTACAAGTTTCATTACTTCCTTTGGCATAGTAGCTGAAAATAATAGATTTTGTCTTTCCTTCGGAAGTCTTGATATTATTTTCTTTACATCATGAATCATTCCCATATCAAGCATTCTATCTGCTTCATCAAGAACAAAATATTTTACATTTTTTAAATCAACATGTTTTTGATTTGCTAAATCTAAAAGTCTCCCTGGAGTTGCAACTAATATATCTATACCAGCTTTTATCTTTCTAACCTGAGAACTTTGATTTACTCCACCAAATATAACTGTATCTTTTATATCTAAATACTTAGAATACTCAGCAAAACTTTCTTCTATTTGAATAGCTAACTCTCTTGTAGGTGCTACAATTAAAGCTTTTATATTTCTATCATTATTTTTTTCCTTATCAGCAACTATATTTTGTAATATTGGAATTGCAAAAGCAGCAGTCTTACCAGTTCCTGTTTGTGCACATCCTAAAATATCTTTTCCTTTTAATACTACAGGAATTGAATTCTCTTGTATTTCAGTAGGCTTTTCATATCCCGCCTCTTCCACTGCTCTTAAAATTGGTTTTATTATATCTAAATCTTTAAATAACATATTTTCTCCTTTGTAGTTAAAATAAAAAAAGAAACGCAAATAAATGCTAAATCACTAACATAGCATCTATATAGCGTTTCTCTTTATTAAGTATATATCATTTTTCAATTAATAGCATTAACTTTTTAATACTATATATACCCACATTTATATAATATTTCCTTAATAATAAAAACTTCTCATTTCATATTTACCAATATCTTATTAATTTAGTTGCTCAATTTTATAATATCCATTCTTAATAGGCAACCAATACTTTGATCCACTTGAAAACAAAATTACTTTTTTATTACTATTTTAGTTTTATAAAATATAAAAAGACTATTTTAAATTATAATATGAAACTATAGTTTTATAATATTAATTTTAAAATAGTCTTTATAACTCATAATTTTATGCTATTATCGATTCATTACTTTCATTTTGAGCACTATTACTTTTTCGCTTATTTATAATATAATCAACAATTATTGCTATAGCTCCATCGCCTGTTACATTAGTTGCTGTACCAAAACTATCTTGAGCTGCATGCAATGCAATCATAATTGGTTTCTCCACTGCCCCAAATCCAAGCATTGATTCTAAAAGTCCAAGTGCTGCCATAACGCCACCCCCTGGTACTCCTGGAGCTGCTATCATTGTAACACCTAACATAAATATAAACGGCATTATCATACCAAAAGTAGGTGTTTGACCATTCATATACATAACTGCCATAGAAGTAAGAACTAAAGTAATAGTGTCCCCTGCTAAATGTATTGTTGCTCCTAGAGGTACAACGAAATCTAAAACTTCTTCACTAATATTATTTTTCTTAACACATTCTAGTGTTACTGGTATAGTAGCTGCCGAAGATTGAGTTCCTACAGCAGTCATGTATGCTGGTATCATGTTTTTTATTAATTTAAATGGATTTTCTTTCTTAATAGCTCCTGCAATACAGTATTGTATAAGTATATAAGCTAATTGTAATGAAAATAATAAAATATATACTATTCCAAAAGACTTTAATGTATTAAAAATCTCTCCACTATAGCTTAACTTTGCAAAAACACATCCAATATATATAGGTACTAATGGAATTAAAACATTAGTTACTATCATTAAAACTATTTTATTAAATTCATCTACTACTTTTAACATAGCACTGTTCTTTATTTTAGATAATCCTATTCCCAATATAAAAGCTAATGTCAATGCAGACATAACTCCCATAATTGCTGGAATTTCAATTGTAAAATAAGGTTCAATAGTTTGTCCTTCTTCACTCAATGCTATACTTCCACTTATTAATTTAGGTAAAATTCCTGCTCCAATTAAATATGCAGCAAACCCAGCTAATAATGTAGATAAATAAGCAACTATTGTAGTTATAAGAAGACCTTTTCCAGATTTACTTCCTAATGAAGCTATTCCTGGAACTATAAAACCTACTATTATCAGTGGAATTATGAAAGATAAAAAATTTCCGAATAACCCACTAAAGGTTGCTAGTATTTTTACTGGAAATTGAATATTATTAGCCCCACATAATAATCCAATACTAATTCCTAATACTAGACATATAAATATTTTTGTAATTAAAGATAGTTTCTTCATTGAACTTGCCCCCTTTATTTGTCCTCCAACAAAACACACTTGTCTTTCATTAATACTCACTATACCCTATTATTTACATAATGTCAAATTTTATTTTTAAAAAAAATCTATAATTTTGTGAGTACATTCAAAATTATAGATTAACTTTCTCCAACTTTTTAAGTATATGATTTAAAAAAATATCATTTTTATAGCAAAAATAATTAGTGTTATCCCTCCAAAAAAATCTGCATACTTAGAAACAAATTCTATCTTTCTAATATATCTACATAAATAAAATGCAAATGTACATAATACTAGTGTTATAAATCCAATAATTGAGCAATCACCTATTACCCTTATTATATTACTTATGTAACTAAATCCAGTAAATCCAACTACAAATGCATCAATACTTACAGATATCCCCAATATTAATACTATACCTTTTTTTAATAATAAACTTTCATCTTTCTCCTCATTATCAAATCCATCTTTTATCATTAGTATCCCTACAACAGCTATGGCTATTCCCCCTACGACTTTAGGAATTGTAGTAATATAAGTTTCAAATAGATGTCCACAAACTCCGCCTAAAAAAAAGAATAAAAATTGAAAAAAAGCAAAGGAAATAATAAAGCCTATTTTATTTATTCTTTTTATAGCTGAATTAACTCCTATACTTATACTTACTCCTACAGCATCCATAGCCAATGCTACACCTACTATAATTAAATCCTTGAAATTCATCCCATCCTCCATTTTACAGTATTTGTATAATTTTATTATATATTTTCTCTACCTATGATTCATATTGTAAATTTTATTTTTTTATCTTTTAATTTACTCTTTTTTGTTGTATAGTATATATTGTATTCGCTAATTAACGAAATAGTATATCACATTAATTCTTAAGTATTAGATATTAATGTATATTTACATAAAACTATAAATTTTTAATTTTAATAAAAGGAGCGTATTTTAATGGCTAATTGTATCATAGCACAATCAGGAGGACCAACATCAGTAATTAATTCTAGCGTTGTTGGATTATTAGAGGCAAATAATACTTTAGGAACTTTTAACAAAGTCTTTGCAGGTTTAAATGGAATAGAGGGTATCTTAAACGGTAATATAATTGAACTTTCTTCATTTTCACAAGAAGAAATAAATAATTTTAGATATACACCTTCATCTGGTTTAGGTTCTTGCAGATATAAAATGAAAAAACTAGAAGAATCTACTGAAGAATATGACAAATTATTAGAAATATTAAAAGCTAATGATATTAAAGCCTTCTTTTATGTTGGCGGAAATGATTCTATGGATACTACTGCAAAATTAAGCGCCTATGCTAAAAAAACTGGAATAGATATTAAATTTATAGGTATTCCTAAAACAATAGATAATGATTTAATGTATACTGATCACACACCTGGTTTTGGTAGTGCAGCAAAATTTATAGCTACTTCTGTACTTGAAACTTACTTAGATTCATCAGTGTATATAAACAATGGAATATTCATATTAGAAACTATGGGACGTGACACTGGTTGGTTAGCTTCTGCTGCAGCATTAGCTCAATTAAATGGAAAGCAAGTTGCTGATTTCATATATTTACCTGAAACTGCATTTGATATTGATAAATTTTTAATAGATGTAAAAAATAAATTTGAAGAACAAAATCAAGTTTATATAGTAGTTTCTGAAGGAATAAGAACTGCTGAAGGTAAGTTTGTTGCTGAAGCTCACGCACAAGCTCATGATAAATTCGGACATGCACAATTAGGTGGCGTTGGTAATTATCTTAAAAACTTAATAATTTCTTCTGGTATAACTAGCAGAGTAAAATCTTTAGAACTTGGAGTTCTACAAAGATGTGCAATGCATTGTGCCTCTAATATCGACATAGAAGAGGCTTATGAAGTTGGATATGAAGCATTAAGACAAGCTTCTCTTGGAAAATGTGGGTATATGATAGGTATAAAACGCGAAAGCAATACTCCTTACAAATCATCATACTTCTTAATAGAAGCTGATAAGGTTGCAAATAATGTTAAATATTTCCCAACTGAATGGATAAATGAAGAAGGAAATAATTTAAAAGCTGAAGTTCTTGAATACTTATCTCCTTTAGTTTCTTCAGTTCCATCAGTTATTTCATCACTTCCAATGCCAGTATTTAAGGTATTTAACAAATAACTTAAGGTTAATCAATGGTTATAAGTTAGTAGTTAGTAGTCTTAGGTATAAATTTAGCTAAGATGGTTTTAAAACATATTATCCAAGAAGCTCGCTCTAGAGTTTCTTCCCTAACTACTAACTACCAACTCAAAACTATTTAGCATACCTCCTACATAAATACTCTATAGTTTCTAAAAATATATTTGCTTCCTTTTTGGTATTATATATTCCCAAACTTACTCTAACTAATCCCGGTACTCCATTTTTACTAATATAATTTTGAAGTTCATTATCTGCTATTCCTAATACTCTTCTTGTATATGGATGTGAACAAAATCCTCCTTGCCTTACTCCAATACCCCTAACTTCTGAAAGTTTTTCTCCAACCTCTTCATAGCTCATTCCATCAATAGTAAATACTAAAATTCCTAATCTATCATTAATATTTTCATTATCAGCATATAATCTCACTCTACTTAAATCTTTAAGTCCATCAATTATATATTTTAATAATTCCTTTTCATTTTTCTCTATAGTATCAAATCCTATCCTCTCAACTTCTTTCATAGCTTCCATAATAGCTACAGCCCCAAAAAGATTAGGTGTTCCTGCTTCATTTTTTTCAGGAGTATTTAACCATATTTCTCTATCATCTAATACAAGATCTACAGTACCACCACCTTTTGAATCTGGTGGGTTCATATTGAAACTTTCCTTTAATCCAATAATTGCACCACTTCCAAATGGAGCATATATTTTATGTCCAGAAAAAACTAAAAAATCTATATTTTCTGAACTATCTTCTTGGCACATAGATACCCTTTTATGAGGAACTAATTGTGCCCCATCAACTATGATTTTACCTCCATATTTATGAATTAATTTGGCTATTCTTTTTATATCATTTATATATCCAGTAACATTTGAAGCTCCTGTTATTGTTATATATTTTATACGTTCCCTATACTTATCCACTAACTCTTCTATATCATTAATATTTATTCTTCCATCTTCACGTACTTCTACATACTTTAAATTACACTTACCTCTCCAAGGTAAATCATTTGAATGATGTTCCATTCTTGTTGTAATTACAATGTCATCTTTGCTATTGATTAATATATTAGATAGCATATTTAATCCATCAGTAGTATTTGCAACAAAAATTGCTGTATAGATATCCTCTGGCGCATTAAAATACTTCAAAAGATAATTTCTACTCTCTTCATATAAATCACTACAATATAATGATTTTTGTCCATCACCCCTTTCAATTGACCCATAATATTCACTTGTTTCTAAAATTTTTTTCATAACTCTTTTAAAAGGCGGTGTAGTCGCTGCATTATCAAAGTTTATAGGAATAATCCTTCCCTTACCTTCTACATTAACCTTTTTATCCAACCCTACAAATAGTTTTCTTAAATCATCTTTATTATCCTTATGCATAACAATTCCCTCCAATACAATATATTCCTTGTTACATCGATTGTTACATCCACTTTCTTGGCACCCTTATTTGTAATATCTCCTTTATAATACTCATATTCTATAAAGTAACATATGTGTTTAAAATACATATATTATTAATAAATTTATTATTTGGAGGGGAATAATGAGTTCAAAAAAAAATAATAAAGACAATGATGATTTAAATTTTATACCTTTAAATATTGATTCTACACTTTCACCAGATGGTTCAAAGTTTCCATTGCTTCTTAATTTTGATGAAATATCACTTTCAGGAATGTACGGTGGAATGTCATTAGGTTTTTCAAATCTTAATGCCACTCCTATTCCATTAGACTTAGTTGGATCAACAACTTCTGTAATTGCACCACTTACACCTTATCCTAAAAATATACCTACTATAAATGATGATAATACCCCTTATACACCTAAAACAAAACAACCTAATAATAATAATAATAATGCTAAAAACCAAAACAATAATTCTAACTATCTAGAATATCCAGCGGAATCAGATGATGATTTTCTTCATTCATACAATGAACCATCACTTAACGAAAGATACTTAGATAATCCTGTTAATGCTGTCGATATATTAAGGAATTTCGATCTTTCTTTAGATTATATTTCAACAGATTCTCGTAAAAACAATTGTACTGAAGAAGATGTGAATAAAATTTTTGATATAATTGAAAGTGATCATTCTGGAATATTAGCTACTATGAAAGCCTATAGGGTTCCTTATCCAATAGCAAAGCTATTAATTAAAAAGATTATTAAAATTTCTTTAGACAATTATAATAAGTAGGTGAGTTTTATGGAACAATTTAATAAATCTCTACCTAGAGTAAATACTAATATAAGAATTCTTCATGCTAATCCAACTACATCTAATATAGATGTTTATATAAATGGTTCACTCTTAGCAAGTAATGTTGGATTTGGAAAAATTTCTAAGTATTTTACTATAACACCTGGAGAGTATAACTTTCAACTTTATCTAACAGGCACTTATGATAAACCTATACTTTCTCAAGATATTCAGTTAATTGCCAATGCAAATTATACTATTTCATTAGTTACATTATCTAATAATTTGTTTTTATTTAGGTTAAAAGATGATAATGTTCCCGTAACAAAATCTCAGGCATATTTAAGATTCATAAATCTTTCACACAATTCACCATTATTAACTTTATCATTACCTAATAATTTCATCTTATTTAATGAAGCTGAATATTTAGAAACTACTAGTTACTATCAACTTTCTCCTGGAATATATAATTTTGAAGTATTATTTGCATCTTCAGATGTTACAGCAAAATATATAAAAAATATAACTTTAGTCGGTGGAAAATTTTATACAATCTATATACTTGGAGTATTTAACGGAAAACCAGTTATAGGTTACTTGCTCACTGAAGATTTAATTTAAAAAAAGGAGTTGTTTTTTAAACATCTCCTTTTTTAGATTTGATAAGGTTTTAGTATAATAGTATAATTAAAAGGTATAATTTAAATTGAGGTATTATATCAAAAGCTTATTATAGTCTCAAGTTTAAAGTTTTAAGTTTAAGAATAAATTCAGCTTAACTGAATTTTTAAAAAGTGATACTAAAGTTTTATGTTTGACTTAGCACTTATAACTTTCTAAACTTCACAGTTAAATTTTGATACAGCCTCATATTACTTATAAGACTTCACTATATTACGGAGGAAATTATGATAATACTAAGTTGTAAAGATATATGTAAAAGCTATGGAGTAAGGGATGTTCTTAAAGATATTACCTTCTCAATTAATGAAGGCGATAAAGTTGGAATCATTGGTGCCAATGGTGAGGGAAAATCTACCCTTTTTAAGATAATAACAAAAGAAATATCTCAAGATTCTGGTGAAGTTTTTATAGACAAAAATAAAACACTAGGTTATTTATCTCAAAATTTATCACTTGACTCTGATAAAAATATTTACGAAGAAGCTATTTCAGTTTTTGAAGAAATATTAAATATTGAATCGAGACTTTCATCATTAGAAATAAAAATGAGTGAGCCCTATGATGATAAAAATGCAGCATATCATGAAAAGCTTATTAAAGATTATACTACTCTTCAAGATTTATATTCACATAAAGGTGGTTATGTCTATAAAGGTGAAATTTCAAGAGTATTAAAAGGTCTTGGCTTTACTGAAGATGATTTTTATAAACCAATAATTACATTAAGTGGTGGACAAAAAACAAGAGTTGCATTATGTAAATTGTTATTACGTAAACCTGATATAATATTACTTGATGAGCCTACTAATCACTTAGACTTAGAAGCTATAAGTTGGTTAGAAGACTATATGAAAAATTATAAGGGAACAGTTTTAGTGATATCACATGATAGATTTTTCTTAGATTCTGTTACTACACATACTTATGAAGTAATAAGTGGTAAAATAGAATGTTATAATGTTCCTTATACTAAATTTATAGATTTAAGAAAAAAGAATTATGAAGCTAAACTAAAGGCTTATAATTTACAGCAAGCTGAAATTAAAAGACAAGAAGCCATAATTGAAAAGTTCCGTTCATTTAACCGTGAAAAAAGTATAAGAGCTGCTGAAAGTAGAGAAAAAGCTCTAGATAAAATGGAAAAAATTGAAGCTCCTGCTCATGAAAAAGAAGCCTCTAAAATTAAATTTGAAGCTTCAGTAAAAAGTGGATATGATGTTTTACATATAGAAAATATGGCAAAATCTTATGGTGAAAAAACTTTATTTTCAAATTTAAATTTAGACTTAAAACGTGGAGAAAAAGTAGCATTAATTGGTGAAAATGGCCGTGGTAAAACTACTTTATTTAAAATAATAATGGATACTGTAGAGTCTGATACTGGAGTAAAAGTATTAGGTACTAATGTTAATGTTGGCTACTATGATCAAGAACAATCTGATTTAAATTTAGATAAAACAATTATTGATGAAGTTTGGGATGAATTCCCTAACTTAACAACATCAAAACTTAGAAGTTATTTAGCCTCATTCCTTTTTACTGGTGATGATGTATTTAAAGTAATAAAAACTCTTAGCGGTGGAGAAAAATGTAGAATTAATTTGTTGAAGCTAATGCTCTCTAAATCTAATCTTTTACTATTAGATGAACCTACAAATCACCTTGATATTATGTCAAGGGAGGCTTTAGAAGATGCAATTTTAGAATATGATGGCACATTAATGGTAATATCTCATGATAGATACTTCTTAAATAAAGTAATTGGACGTATACTTGAATTAAAAGAAGATGGAGTAACTGAATACTTAGGAAATTATAGCTATTACCAAGAGAAAAAGCTTAATCCTAGTAGATTTGAAAGTTATGAAGAATTAGCTAATGGAAAAACTAAAACTCAACTTAAAGACGAAAAGAAAAAGAAACGTGAAGCTGAAAAAGAAGCTAAAGCTATGCAACTTAAAATTAAAAATCTAGAAAAAACTATCTCTGAAAAAGAAGATGAATTAACTCAATTGCAAGAACAACTTTGTCTTGAATCAATATATTCTAATCCATCTGAAAGCCAAAGAGTTAATAACGAAATTAAAGAATTAGAAGAAACTATTGCTAATCTTTATGAAGAGTGGGAATCACTAGCTTAAACTTATCTTATTAATAAATGCTTTTAAATATTTAATAAAAAATAAAAATAAGAAATTAGGAATTTTTATCTTAATTTCTTATTTTTATTGTGTTATATACCTTCTTTTATAAAACTCACAAAAAAGGTAGTGTATCTTTTAAAAATACACTACCCTTTTTATTAAGCTGCTTCTACAATACTTTCTGAAGTTTTTTCCTTAACTAAGTTATTAAATATAAATTTTCTTATCATATCCACTGGAATTATTGTGAATGCCATAGCTATTATAACAAGCCAATGTCCTGATGTGATTGGTGTACAACTAAAGAAGTCACCACCAACAATAGTTAATATAACTTGAACTACCACTATAATTCCCATCACCTTTAAAAAGCTTATATTTTCTTTAATATGTTCAAATATATTTACTGTATTACTTCTTACATTGAATCCATTAAATACTGCACAAAGTACAAACATTGAAAAATACGCTGTCATATGCTCTTCTGTATTTGAAAACATATTTACAAAGAATGGAGTCTTTAAGAATATAAAACTTAAGATTGTTACCCAAGCACCAGCAAATAGAATTTGATTCATCATAGTACTAGAAACTATACTTTGAGTTCTTGATTTAGGTTTTTCTAACATATACTTTTTAAGTGCTGGTTCAGAACCTAAAGCTAAAGCACCAAGCCCATCCATAACTAAATTAATCCATAGTATATGTGTAATCTTAAGTGGCTCTTCAATACCAAAGAATGGAGCTATAGCACAAACAGCAACTGCACCTACATTTATTGTTAATTGGAATTTAATAAATTTTAAGATATTATTATAAATCGTTCTACCATAAAGTATAGCATTTTCAATTGATTTAAAATTATCATCTAAAATTACTATTGCACCAGCTTCTTTTGCTACATCTGTACCGCTACCCATTGCAAAACCAACATCTGCTCTCTTTAATGCAGGAGCATCATTTACACCATCGCCTGTCATACCACATACAAGGTTTAATTCTTGAGCTAATCTTACCATCCTTGATTTATCTGTTGGTAATGCTCTAGCAATAACTCTTAAATTAGGTATAATAGATTTAACTTCATCATCAGACATCTTGTTTAATTCTTCTGATGTTAATGCAACATCAGATTTAGATTTTAATAATCCAGCTTCTTTTGCTATAGCAACTGCAGTTTCTTTTCTATCACCAGTTATCATTACAACTTGAATACCTGCATTTTGAACTTCTTCTATAGCTTGTTTAGCTTCTGGTCTTACATCATCTCTAATACCGACAAAACCAACTATAACTAAATCTTCTGGTAATGTATCATCAACTAATTCACTTTCGCTATAAGCAAAAGATAATACTCTCATTGCTCTTACAGCTAGTCCATCAATTTTTTCGTTAATTTTATCTTTATTTATAGCTACAACATTTCCATTTTCATCTATCATTTTAGTAGCTTTAGCAAGTAATCTTTCTGGAGCACCTTTGTATACAGTTTTTCCATCTAACTGACTTGCAGAATATTTATTAGCAGAATTAAATCCTTGAGATTTTTCTACTGTAATATTAGTTAATTTATTCATTTCTTCTTGAGTTAAAAAATTTAATAATGCTTTATCTGTAGCATTACCACCAATAACTTTACCTTCAGCGTCAAACATTGCACCTGTATTTTTACCAATACAAAGTTTCATCATTTCTTTTACCATAGAACCCTCTTTGTAACTATCTTTTAAGTTACCATCAAAGAATTCTACTACTTCTAATTGCCCTTTAGTAATTGTACCTGTCTTATCTGAAAATAAAATATTTAAAGAACCTGCTGTCTCTATTCCTATTGGTTTTCTAACAAGTACGTTGTTTTGTAACATCTTAGATGTATTTCTCATAAGAACAATAGCAATCATAAGAGGTAATCCTTCTGGAACAGCCATAACAACTATAACAACCGCAAGCATAATAGCTTCTAATACATCCTTAAATACCATTACACCACCACTGGCAAAATAATCAGAAAATCCACCTGCAACAATTACCTTATGACCTAATAATGCTAAAGCTATAACAACTGAACCTATATAACCAAACATTGAAATTTGTGATGCAAGCTTAGAAAGCTTAACTTTTAATGGACTATCTACTTCATCATCAGCCATATCTTCTGCCATTGCACCCATCATAGTTTTCATACCAACTTTAGTAACTTCCATTATACCTTCACCATTGAATACAACTGCACCTCTAAATAAAGAATGCGCATCAACAAAAGTATCACCAGTTACATCTGCAGTCATTGCAGCTTCTTTATAAGCCTTAGAATCATTAACTGCAAACTTTTTACACTCTTCTGCCTCACCATTAAGAGCTGAATTATCAACCCTTAAATCACCTTGATAAAGATATCCATCCGCTGGAATTTTATCACCACTTTGAAGAATTACCATATCCCCAACAACTAAATCATCAATTTCAATTTCTACTATTTTTCCATCTCTATGTACCTTACATACATCTTTCTTAGTAGAATCTTTTAACTTTCTATACTCATTATCACTTGCCATTTCAGTTTTTGCAGAAATTCCAGTAACAAGTAATACGGAAACAGCTATCCCAATAAGTTCTCCAAACTCTGCATATCCCATAAATGCCATAATAGCCATAATTGCTGCAATTGCAAGTAATAGCTTTATCATTGGATCATCAAATGCACCCTTAAACTTGTCCCAAAACGTTTCTGGTTTAGCTTCATGAATTATATTATCTCCATGGAGCTTTCTACTTTCCTCTACTTGACCTTTATTAAGTCCTTTAATCATTACTTCCTCTCCCTAATATAAATTTACATATTTTTTATAAAATATAGTATATCTACTATATTATCACTTATTATTACATATTAAAAACATTATTAATATATATCTAAAAATATACACGCAAAAGCATCTTTATCTTTTGCATGTATTTCCTTCATTACTGATATAAAGCTAATACTCCATTTAAATCTGCTATTTTACCTTCTCCTACTGCTTTAAATTGCCATTCTGAACCACTTCTATAAAGCTCCGCAAAAATTACTGATGTTGCAGTAGAACCATTTTCTTTCAAATTAAATCTACAAATTTCTTTTTCATTTTGATCTAAATCTATTAATCTCACATATGAATTATTTATCATTCCAAATGTTTGTCTCTTAGCCATAGCTTCATGTATAGTAACAACAAATACAATCTTAGCTATATTAGGATTAATATTTTCTAAATCTATGTTTATAGTTTCATCATCACCTTCACCAGCACCAGTTCTATTATCCCCTGCTAATGAAATTCCTTGCCCTTCTTTATTATTAAAGAATATAACATTTGATACTGTATTGAATTTATTATTTGAATCTAATAAAAAAGCAGCTATATCTAAATCAAAATCAAACCCATTATTTGATATATCCCAACCAGCACCAAGTTTTACTCTTTTTAATCCTGGATTTCTCTTTGTTAAATCTAAAATATCATTTTTATTTAAATTTAAAATTCCTCCTGTTTGAGAAGTACTATTTGAATTTCCTGTTAAATTTCCAAATCCTGAACCTAAATTAATTCCCATTTCTTACACCTCTATTTGTACATATTTGCTAAAGAAGAAACCGTTGCATGTAGTAGTTCTCCTCTTGCTTTAAATTGCCAGCTTCCATTTTTTCTTTCTAACTCTGCAAAAAGTAAAGCGGTATTATCTCCACCATCTTCGGATAGATTGTATCTACAAATTTCTTTATTTCCACTATCTTCATTTAATAATCTAATATAAGCATTTTTCACCTTAGAAAAGCTTTGCTTTCTTGCTACTGCATCATAAATATTAAGAGCAAAAATCACTTTACTACAATTACCTGGTAGCTTATCTAAATTAACTGATATCTTTTCATCATCTCCATCACCTGCGCCTGTTCTATTGTCACCATGTAAATATATACCTTGACCATTTAAATTTCCAAAGTAAATTACTCCTCTATTTATAAGTTTATCATTTTCGTTTAATAATATAGCAATTAAATCTAAATCATAATCAGCACCTAATTTGAAGAAACCTTTTTTAGCAACATCCCATCCCGCTGCTAACATCACATTCTTTAATCCTGGCTCTGTTTTTGTTAAGTCTAAGACATCATTCTTTTTTAAATTCAAAACTCCTACCATATCTTTCCTCCTATAAATTATTTATTTAACCCCTACACGGCATATTTAGTTAATAGTTGCAGTTGAAACTACCATAGTAGTTTCTAATAATTTATATTTTTTAAAGTCTGCTAAAGCAGACTTTATTCATTAACTAATAACTACATATAAAGTCCTAAAATTCCATTTAAATCAGCAATTTTACCTTCTCCAATAGCTTTAAATTGCCATTCACCACTTTGTTTGTACAACTCTGCAAAAATTACAGAAGTAACAGTTGATCCATTTTCTTTTAAATTAAATCTACAAACTTCTCTTTCATTATGTTCTTCATCTAAAATTCTTACATATGAATTTTCAACCATTCCAAAAGTTTGTCTTTTAGATTGTGCTTCGTGAATTGTAACAACAAAAACTATTTTTTGAACATGTGGCGAAATAGCTTCTAAATCTATTCTGATTCTTTCATCGTCGCCCTCACCTGCACCAGTTCTGTTATCACCTTCTAAGTAAATTCCTTGCCCCTGCATATTATTAAAGAATATAACATCATCTGGAATATTTTGTACTTTGCCATTTGCATTTAATAAAAATGCTGCTATATCTAAATCAAAGTCTTGCCCTATTGTTGCAACATCCCAACCAGCACCTAATATTACCTTTTTAAGCCCTGGATTCTTCTTAGTCAGATTTAACACATCATTCTTTTTTAAATTTAAGGCATTAACATTGTTATTACTTGAACCTGAGTAAATATTATTCATCATTGAACCTAAATTAATTCCCATTTTTATACCCCCTTAGGATTTAAGTATTATTTATAATTATCTTATGTGATAAATTATACCATTTAACAAAATGCTTTTCAACTCTTTTTACAGTATCAAATAAAATTTTTTAATTCATTTTTTTATTTTTTATTAATATTTAATTTAAAGCTGGCATTATGCCAGCTTTATATCTTAATTATTTATTTTTCATCCTATTATAAAATTAACTTTGTGCTATATTTTTCTTCATGCTATGTTTAATTCTTTCAAGTTTAGCTGAGTTCTCAATTCTTTGAATTCTATTAGACTCTTGAATTGCTTTTGTATCTTCAATTCCTTTCATTATAGTTTCAAATGATTTTTCTAATGTAGATATAGCAACAGAACTTCCTGAAGCCATTTTAGCAATTTCCACAGACTGTCTAGCGGTATTTTGAGAATTTCTCATAATAAGCTCATTTGTCTTATCATCCAATTGTTTTATTGATTTAGCTTGTATTTCTTGTCTTTTTAAAATAACTGCTTGAGCTAAACATTGTTTAAATATAGGCAATGTAACTATAAATGAAGAATTAATTTTTCTCATTAAATTAAAGTTAGACATTTGAATACTTTGAATCATTGGTGCTGCTTGAATGGCAACATTTTCTGCAATTTGAAGATCATAAACACGTTGTGATAGCATCTCTTTACTTATTTCAAGTTTTTGTGTTAACATCTGTTTTTCTTCTTGATTAATATCATTATTAATAGAAATTTGTGAAATATATAAATCTATTTCTTCTAATGCTAATTCACCTGCAACAATATACTTTTCAAGCAATTGATAGTAATGAAGATTAGCATCATATAATTTTTTTAAATTAGCATTTGATTCTCGTATGTCATTTTCATATTTCTTTAATAAAAGATACACCTTTTCAACTTCATACCCCATAGTATCATATTTTTGAAATAACTTTGCCACACTATTACCTACACCTTTCATAAGTTTAGATAACATTGATTGTTTTTCTGTACCTTCTAATTCTTTGACATCAAATTTATCCATTATTTTGGTTAAGTTTACTAACATTTCACTAACTTCTTCTGATTTTACTGCCTTCATTGAACTTAATAATTCATCTGATACCTTAGAAATATTTTCACTTGCTTTTTGCCCAAACATTACTATAGAATTTGGATTTTGAATTTCAACTTCTCCTGTTAACTTCTGAACCTCTTCCATGTTTCTTAATCTTTGTTTATACTCTGAAATTGTAGCCATATCAAATTCTTGATTTTGTATTTGCATACTTTCTTGAGGATTCATATATCCATATTGATTTTGATACCCCATTTCTATGTTTATTTGCTCACCTGATTGCCCTTGGTAATTCATCTGTGCATTTTGATATGCATTATAATTATTATTATTTTGAAAATCACTATTTATTCCATTAAATGATTGTCCCATATTATCATTATTATAATTATTCATCACTATCACTCCCACCTTTATTTATTTTTTTAAAAACTTTGAAAAAATCCCCTGCTTCATACTAATTAACTCTTTATAGGTTGAATCATATTTCATTACTTCCAACCTAAAATCATTTAATACTGTTTCTTTTATTACATTATTAATGTTAAATAATCCAGATGGATTAAAAATCACTATATCTATGCCAATAGTATGTATATATCCTAAAAGTAGTTGCATCGATTCTGGTAAAACCTCTTCCTTTTCAAGATAAATAACTATCTTAGGAACAGCACCTGTAAAATCAAAATTATCTACTAATCTGACAATACTTTCATTTAAACCTAAAACTAATACAAGTAATCTTAATACTTCTTCTTTATTAAAACTTTTATTATATAACTCCTTACTAGTAATAGTTTCATTAAATTTTTTAAGCAAAAAATTTTGAACATCTTCACTATATTTAGAAAATTTATATATAGGAAGTTTTTTGATTGCTTCAATATCAAAAGTACCATCACTTAATTGACAAAACATAATCTGATACATATCATCTGTAAACTTTACGTCCTCTGAAAAATATATTCCATTAAACACTAAAGTATTAGATGATGAAGTGCAATATTTTACAAGCTTTTGATATTCAAACTCATCTTTATACATTCCATCTATTTTCTTAAAGAAGCATGGCACTCTAACTGTATCTCCTTCAACCTTAAATCCACTTCTTAATTTGCAAGGTTCATTCCAATAAATATATATATCCTCTAAAACAGTATCTAATAATACACTCTTAGTATAACCCTTTCTAAATTGCCATGGCTTAAAAACTCCTGTTCTAGAAAATAATTGTTCCTCTACTTCTCTTTGAATTTGCTTAGTAATTGTTTCAAAATTATCAATAGCTTTTCCTTTGCTAGCCCTTTCATTAAATGATTCTATACTCAAAATTCCCATACTTTTTATACATTCACTTAATCTATCTTCTTCTATCTCACTCCAAAATTCTTCTTTTAACGGATTGATATAAATAACATCATATCCCATTTTATAAAGCATAATTAGAAAATAAATTTCATGTCTTTCAATATTTCCATAATAAATACATTTAGGATTTATACTTGAATCATACTTTATATTCTTTGCATATGTATAAGTCCAAACAATTAACTTAGTTATAAAATTGTTTCTCACATTATCATTAAAGAAATTTTCTTTATTACATGCCATTGGAATAACATATTCTAATGCCTTCAAAAATTTTAAGTTAATTTCAAATTCCTCAAATATAGTAATTTCTTGAGAAGACATTTTATATACATCCATAAATGCAAGTTCATTAAATATATATTGAATTAACTCCATTTCTCCACTTAAAGGTATAGAACCATCAAATATAATACATTTATCTTCTTCTAAGCATTTATTTTGGATTGTCTTTATATAATTATCATAGTTAGAACTATCTTCTACACCTATAAATCTATAAAAATATGGCTTAAACTTATTGTATGTATCCTCTCGTTCGTAAATAGTTCTAAACATATACATTGTTATGTTTTTTAAATTTATAGCCATTTATCTTCCTCTTACTTTCTAAAAATTATACTTATATATAAATTTTACCTTATTTAATATCCATCTTTCAACACTTATCAACTTTATTTACCAATATTATTATTTTTTCACATTAACACTCTTAAATACATATTAAGCTTTGTTTAATTATTTTTCTTCAATAAAAATATTATTGTACCTAATGCTATAAAAATACCATGAGCGTAATATTCCCATGGTATTTTTAATAATTTCATAACTTTTATAAGATTATAAAACTAAATTTTAACTAAAATCTCATTTATATCTTCACTTACTTTAAGCCTTTCACTATAAACCCAATCTACATCAAATTTTAAATTAAATATCTTAGAAAAAGAATAATACATATTAATCTTTTGATAATAAATTTCTAAGTCATCAAGGTTTCCTGTAAAACATTCTGGCTTTGTTATTTCTTTAGCCTTAGCAACAAAAACCTCCTCTACATACTCAAGGAATTTATTCATAAGTTCTTCACTAGCAACATCAAAAGGAACTTTTAATAAATCCCATTGATCCTCTTCCTTAAGCTTATATCTTTTAATTTTTTCTAATATCAATAAATATTCACTAATATCCATTTTTGTATAATAATCCAGCTTTTCTTCTCTAGTTTTCCATAAAACTAGCTTTTCATTTAATGGTAAGCTTTTTATAGTAAGTATTGCCTCTGATGGACCCACAACTGCTTCTTTAATTACTTCATCTTTTACTTCTAACTTTCTACTTAGAAAATTATGTGTATCTGAAACCCCTGCAACATATCCAACATCATATATACCTTTTCTACCTGCTCTACCTGCTACTTGCTTTACCTCCTGTGAAGTTAACTCTCTCATTTCTTCACCATCAAACTTTCTTATAGACATGAATACAACTCTTCTAATTGGAAGATTAACCCCCATTCCAATAGCATCAGTTGTAACTAGCACTTTATTTTCTTTATTTATAAATTGTTCATATTGCATCTTTCTAACTTCTGGTGGTAAATCACCGTAAATAATACTAGTCTTAATATTTTTATTTGAATAATCTTGAGCTATTTCTAAAACCCTCTTTTTAGAAAAAACTACAATAGCATCGCCTTCTTGAACATCATTATAACTAAAGTTTTTATTTTCAACTTCTAGTGGTATACTTCTATGATATTCTTTTATTTCATAATCATCTTCACAATCATCTAGAATTTTAATTAATAACTCCTTAGCATTCATTGCTCCACAAACATGAATTTCATTGCATCTAAGCCCTAATAATGCTCTAGTCCATGCTATACCCCTTTGAGAATCATTAATCATTTGTATTTCATCAATAACTGCAATATCATAATTTTGCTTTAAATTAACCTTCTCAATAGTACATGAAACATGTGTTGCATTTTCATTAATTATTTCTTCTTCTCCAGTCATTAAATCACAAACTACACCTTCACTATTTAACTTTTCATAATTTTCTAATGCTAATATCCTAAGTGGTGATAAATAAACACCTTTTTTAGCTGTTTTTAATCTTTCTACTGCATTATAAGTCTTTCCTGTATTGGTATCCCCCAGATGAACATAAATCTTTCTTTTCATTCTTCTTGTTACCATGTATTCATCCTTAGGATTATCTGGAAATGCCTCTTCAAAAGCTTCTCCAATCAGTTTTGGTATATGTCTTTTTGTAAGAACTGTCATAACACCTGAATTTAAAAAAGTATTATAGTTTCCCCTAACTACCTCATAAAAATCAAAATCAGTATTATTTTTTTTATTATAATCTTCAAGCATCCTCTTAGAAATATCTTCTAAAAGTTCTTCATATCTATCACATACATCTTGATAGTCCTTAAAGCCTTCATTCTCCATTTCTTTTAATAATCTAATCTTCTTTCTAATTGAAGTTTCTTGCTCTATTAACGCTCCTACTTTTGAATGATGCGCTATTTCCTCTATTTGATTAATTTGACTCTTTAACTTTTTAAACTCTCTTAGTGCTGCATTCTTTTTCATATAATTCCTCCGCTAACCTATTAGTTCTTTTACCCACATTATTGCTTTTCTAACATCTTCCTCTTTATTATTTTTAAGAGGCTCCATAAAATCAATTTCTCCTATAAACTTATTATTAGGAATTTCTTTTTTTATATTATTAAAAAATTTAGTTGCTCCTCCCCCACCATGACATGCAAATAATCCAATATTCTTTTTTTCAATTTTATTATTTTTTAAAAATGTATTAAGCGGTGGTGCATAAGTTCCTACCCATATAGGTGTTCCAATAAAAATATTATCATATTGATTAATATCTTTATCTAAATACAAAAGTTCTGGTTTTTCTTTAAAAATTACACTTTTTCCTCCTCAGAAATATTTTTTAAAACCTTTATCACTATACTTCTTTTTTGTTTTTAGTTCTAATACATCTGCATTTATAGCCTTTGCTATTGATTCTGCAATTAACCTTGTATTTCCTTCTAATGAATAAAACACAACTAAATTCCTCATGGAATAATCTCCTCTTTTTTATATTAATTAATATAACATTATTATAAATCACTTTACATTATTACCCAACAAAAAATTCCTATGTAAATTTAAATCATATTATTTTCACCAAATTGAAACACAATTGACAAATTTAAATATTATACTAAATACATAAAGTGAAACAAAAAAATTTCCCCTAATACAAAAAATTCCTAGAAGATACCATCCCCCGGTAAATATTCTAGGAACTTTTTATTTATTTAAAGCCTCGGTAAACGTTTACTGTTGTTAAATTATACAATTAATTAATATACATACTACTCCTGCAATAACTAAAGAAATCATTGTTGTACTTATACTTATAGTTGTTTCTATTTTTGGTGATTCTTCATTTTTCTTTTCTAGTTCAAAGTTTTCATTATCAACCTTAGCTAAATATTGTGCATTGTTTTGTTCCATTACTTGAAATGATAATCCAATAGGATTCCCTCCTATAGAAGAAAAAACTCCTAACATGATAAAAAGTATTCCTTCCATAAAAAGTGCATCATTTAATGGACACATTGCAATTTTAGTAATTACCAATGCAGTAAGAATTAATACTGCAATTAGTATTGCCGCATACATAACGCATTTCCCAAATGATCTTATCCTACTTTTATACATAACATTTTTCCTCCCTCTTTATGTTATTTTCTTAATTCATTAAATAAAAAACTTAACTTATTTTTTACTTACCTACTATAATATACACAAATCAACTATTAATAATCACACTTTACTCCACATAATACATGATAAATTATAAATTTATAAAACTTGCTCTTAACCTAAAAAAAGCTAGTAAATTTCAATAAAGAAATGTAATTATAACTATCAATTTATCATTATAATCACTTAACCTTCTTATTAATTTCCTTACAAAATCAGAAAATTCCTAGAAGTAATTTATGTAAAATAATACTTCTAGGAATTTCTTATAACTTTATTAAACTTCTATCATTTTTAATATTATTAGCTTAAGAACATTTTCATATCATCTTCTACATTAGTTATTCCACCAATTCCAAAGTTTTCAACTAAAACTTTTGCTACATTTGGTGAAAGGAATGCTGGAAGTGTTGGTCCTAAATGAATATTCTTTACGCCAAGGTATAATAATGATAATAATACAATTACCGCCTTTTGTTCATACCAAGCAATATTAAATGCTATTGGTAATTCATTAATATCTTCTAACTCAAATACCTCTTTTAATTTTAATGCTATTAATGCTAATGAATATGAATCATTACATTGTCCTGCATCTAAAACTCTTGGAATTCCATTTATATCACCAAGATCTAATTTATTATATTTATATTTAGCACAACCTGCAGTTAATATTACTGTATCTTTTGGTAAAGCCTTTGCAAAATCAGTATAGTAATTTCTTGATTTAGCTCTTCCGTCACATCCAGCCATTACAAAGAACTTCTTTATGGCTCCTGTTTTAACAGCTTCAACAACTTGATCTGCTAACGCTAAAACTTGTGCATGAGCAAATCCACCAATGATTTCACCTTGTTCTATTTCTGTTGGAGCTTTACACTTCTTAGCTTGTTCAATTATTGCAGTGAAATCTTTTTTACCATTTTCATCAGCCTCAATATGAACGCAACCTTCAAATCCTGCTGCTCCTGTTGTATACATTCTTGATTTATAGCTTTCATTCTTTGGTGGTACTATACAGTTAGTAGTCATTAATATTGGTCCGTTAAAGCTTTCAAATTCTTCTCTTTGCTTCCACCATGCATTACCATAGTTACCTACTAAGTGCTTGTACTTCTTTAAATTTGGATAATAATGAGCTGGTAGCATTTCTGAATGAGTATACACATCTACACCAGTTCCTTCAGTTTGAATTAACAATTGCTCTATATCCTTTAAATCATGTCCAGATACTAAAATTCCTGGATTCTTACCTACTCCTATATTTACTTTAGTTATTTCTGGATTACCATAAGTCTTAGTATTAGCAGTATCTAACAATGCCATACCATCAACCCCTACTTTACCTGTTTCTAATGTTAAAGCAATTAACTCATCTACAGTTAAAGTGTCATCTACTAATTTAGCCAAAGTTTCTTGCATAAATGTATCTATTTCTTCATTATCATACCCTAAAGCATTAGCATGCTTTGAATATGCTGATAATCCCTTTAATCCATAAGTTATAAGTTCTCTTAATGATCTTATATCCTCATCTTTTGTTGCAAGAACACCAACTTCATCACTATTTGACTTTTCTTCTAATATTAAATTTAATGACTTAACTTCCTTATTTACGCCTACAATACCTTTAATCTTTTCTAAAATACCTGCTTTTTTGTCCATTTCTTCATTTGAAGAAGCGTCCCATAAAGCTACCTCTGATAAACCTTCTTTATTATCTAATTTAGCCATTAATTCAGCCTTTATTCTTAAAGTTTCCTTAACTCTACTATAAAATACTTCATTATCAAAATTAGCATTTGTTATAGTTGTAAATAAATTTAATGTAATAAAGTGATTTAATTCTTTATCTATTTTCTTTCCTTCTTTTCTTAATCTTGTTGTTACTTCTGATAATCCCTTAGTAACATATATTAATAAATCTTGCATATTTGCAAGCTCTGGACTTTTTCCACACACACCAAATTTAGTACATCCACTACATCCTGCTGTTTCTTGACATTGAAAACAAAACATCTTATTTTGCATATTTAAAAATCTCCTTTTGAAATATATTTTTTAACCTCATGTGCTTATTCTATATCTATATAAAAAAAGAATCCGTAACATTTGTTACGAATTCTTTTTTTTACATAAATAATTCTTCCTCTAAACCTTCAATATCTAATACTTTTATTACTTTTCTATTAAATTCAATATAATTCATATCTCTTAAATTAATCAATTCTCTTGATAAGGATGGTCTTGGAACTCCTAATAACGCTGCTATTTCTTCTTTTGTGTTTTTCAATATAATAGAACTACTTTTTTGTTCTTTTACTTCATTCAAAATATAATTAACGACCTTTTGTCTTATGCTTTTAAAGGATATACTCTTTATTTTCGAATTTAAAATAAAAACTTTATTACTCAATAAAGAAACAAAATTTTCTAATACCTTTTCTTCATTTGAGCATATCTTTAAAACATCATTTTTATTTATAAAAAGTATCTTACATTCACTTAAAGCAATAACAGTAGCTGGATAAGTTTTTGCTTTTGAAAATACTAATGCTTCTCCAAACACATCTCCTTCATCTAATCTATTTAATACTATGTATTTGCCGTTAGAATATAGTCTTTGTATTTCTACAACCCCATCTAAGACCAAAGCTAAACTTCCACACTCATCATCCTCATGTGCAATTATTTCACCTTTACTATAAGACTTTATATAATACTTTATTTCCTTTAAAACATTTCTTATGTTCTCATCACTTAATCCAATAAATAATTGATTTTTTTTTATTATTTTAATTATACTCTCCATATAATGCATTCCTTTTTACTCTTGTATAGGCAATATAATACTAAACTCACTCCCTTTTCCAATTTCACTAATTACAGTAATTTCTCCTCCATGAAGATTAATTAAATTCTTAGTTAAAGTTAATCCTAATCCACTACCTCCAAATACCTCAGAAGACACACTATTAACCTGACCGAATCTATCAAAAATATTCTTATGATACTTTTCATCTATACCTATTCCAGTATCTTTAACCCCTATTTTAACTTTTCCTTCTAATTCACAAATACTAACGGTTATAGTACCACCCACGTCAGTAAATTTAATAGCATTTCCAATTAAGTTTATTATACATCTTTCTATATCTAATTTATCACAATTTATAAATAACTCTTCTATTTCTGGATCAATTATAATTTCTAGGCCTTTAACTTCCGCAAGTTCAACCATTGATAAAGCAGTATCTTCAACAAGTGTTACTATATTTACCTCTTCCTTATCTAATCTATAAAACCCAGAATCTATCTTAGATGTATCAATAATATTATTAATTAAATTTAAAAGCCTCTGAGAATTTCCCTTTAAAGTACTCATATATGTATCCATTTTCTCAATAGATATTTGAACTCCAGATTTAGTTAATGAACTTATTAATTGTTCTATAGATAAAATAACATTTAATGGTGTTCTAAGTTCATGAGATAAATTAACAAAATAATTATTCTTATATTTTTCTAACTCTATAAGTCTTTCATATAATTTCTTATTTTCATTTAATTTATCATTTAGTTCTTGAGTTCTCTGTCTTACTAATGCATCTAATATTTTCACCTGATTATAATATATATATATTATAATTAGTATTATAATTATATATGTACAATATGCTATTGGTGTTCTCCAAATCGAATTCTTCACCTTAATATTTATCTCTAACACATCGGACCAAACACCATTATAATTTCTTCCAGCTATAAGCATTTTATATTTCCCTGGCGCTAGGCTTGCATATCTTGCGTAATTTTCATTACCAGAAAATGTCCATTCATCATCCATTCCTTCAAGCTTATATGCATATTGCATTTGGCTTATATTTTTATATTCCGGAACAAAAAACTTAATATATAACTCTCTAGAATCATACTCTAAAACAATATTATCTTTTTCATTTACCTCTATTCCTGCACTTGTCTTTATACTATCAACTATTACATTGCTAGTATTCATTTTTATCTTAATATCTAATGGATTAAATTCAGTTAATCCATTTACTCCTCCAAAATATATATTTCCCTGTGAATTTTTATGATATGAAAATCCATTGTATTCATTGGTAGCTAGTCCATCATCTTCGTAATACCTTATAAATTTATCTTCTTTTTGGTCATACATAGATATTCCATAGTTAGTACTAACCCATACATTATCATTATCATCTACTATTACACCATAAATAAAATCATTAGATAAACCATCACTATACGTATATGTTGTAAATTCTTCTCTTTGCTTATCAAATCTATTTAACCCACTTTGTGTGCCTATCCATATATAACCCGAACTATCTTCTGCTATAGCTCTTACATTATTAAAACTCAATGAATTAATATTATTATCATCAGCTAAATAATTCTTAATCTCGCCTGTTTCCTTATTATATCTTACTAATCCTCCTTCATTTCCAAGCCCAAACCACATTGTTCCTTCATTATCTTCATATATAGCACTAATAGTTTTTTCATATATCCCATTTTGCTCTAATATTTCATTATATGAAGTAAAATTTCCTTTTCTATCAAAGGTACATATTCCCCCTCTAGTACCTATCCAAAGTATTCCTGCTTTATCAATATATAATACTCTTATTTCATTATTTACAATACTATTCTCATCATCTGTTTTTTTATAAATAGTAAATTTATCATTACTTTTATCATACTTATTTAATCCATTATCAGTAGCAATCCAAATTTCATTATCTATTCCAGTTATGTCTTTTATTCTATTACTACTTAATGAATTATTGTTATTAAGATCACTATAATATCTAGTTACTTCATCATTAGCTTTATTTATTTTATTTATTCCAGCATTAAATGTTCCAACCCATAACATACCTTCACTATCTTCATATATCCCACAAACACTGCTACTACTTAATGAATTACTATCGCTTGAATTATTTCTATAAACTTTAAAATCTTTGTTTGGTAAGAACTTACTTACTCCATTAAATGTACCTACCCATATTACCCCTAATTTATCTTCATATAAACTAATAGTATTATCATCACAAATACTATATTTACCTAAATTATTTTTAAATGTATAAAACTTATCATATTGTTGATCAAACAAAGCTAAACCTTGATCTGTAGCTAACCACATATACCCATTTCTATCTATAAGTATATCTCTTATAAAATTACTAGGAATGGAATTTGGATCATCAGGATTATTAGTATATACCTTTATACTATTATCTTCTAAGTTCATAACATTTAGGCCACCTGTTTTAGTTCCAATCCATAGTTTTTTTTCACTATAATATATAGAAAATATATTATTCTCACTAATTGTATCCTTGTTATTTTCATCATGTAAAAATTCTTCTACAGATTTATTATTAGGATTATATTTATATAATCCTTCTCTTGTAGAAACCCAAATATTCCCTTCATGATCTTCAGTAATATCTTGAAGCCCTTTATTTTCTAAATACTCTGTAGCTACTTTTATAAATTTATCATTCTTTTTATCATATAAATTTAGTCCATTAATAGTGCAAACCCAAAGTCTTCCTTTCGAATCTATAAATACTTCATCAACAACTGTATTAGATATACTTTTATCTTCGTCCGACACTAAATACCTCGTTATATCACCAGTAACTAAATTTAATTTATTTAATCCTCCATCAGTACCTATCCATAAGTTTTGCTCACTATCTTCTACAATAGAACTAATCATATTATTACTAATACTATTAGTATCATTTTTAATATTTTTATATACTTTAATATCATTTCCATTATATCTGTTTAAACCATCATTAGTTCCTATCCATATATAACCAAAACTATCTTGGTATATATATTCAACTAAGGATTGGGATAAACCGTCATCTATAGTTATACTTTCAAAATTTATACTATTTTTATCAAAAGCATATATATTTATACATTTGTTGCATAATAATATTATTAAATATATAATTCCAATTTTAGTAAATATATTCTTCATTTTTCCCTCTTTTTCATCATATTTAGTTAAAATTATACTATATTTCGAATAATTTTCATACTATTAAAAAATCGTTTTATTTTATAAGCTTTATCTGTTTATTTTTATCTATAAAGAGAAATACTAAAATATACAAACATTATTTATTTTTGGGAGGTATATTATGAATAATAAATATGTTGATTTATTTGATATATTAATCAAATCCTATTATGATGGAAATTTTGATGAAACATTAAATAAAATAATCACTTGTCACGAAAAGTCTCCACAAGAAACCTTTGCAATAATAACTTCTTTATGTGGTGTTGATATTAAATTTGATAATAATTATGTTTATAATTTAAAAAAGGCAATTACCGAATATAATGTTAATAAAAAAATAGTTGAAAAACTTGAATGTTCTGGTGCAACTTGCAAACCAGATAAAAACAATGTTTACAGTTGCCAAAAAGCCTGTCCCTTTAATGCCATAGTTTACGATAATAAAAATAAAACAACAGTCATTGATAAAGATATTTGTATTGATTGTGGAATTTGCGTTGACTCTTGTAAAGATGGACGTATTTTAGATAAAACTGAATTTTTACCTATTATGGATTTAATAAAAAATAATAAAACAGTCATAGCAGCTGTTGCCCCTGCTATCATGGGACAATTTGGTGAAGATGTTACTATGGATCAGTTAAGAGCTGCCTTTATAAAAATAGGCTTTACAGATATGATTGAAGTAGCTTTTGCTGCTGATATGCTAACAATTAAAGAAGCTGTAGAATTTAATAAACATGTTAAAAGTCCAAAGGACTTAATGATTACATCTTGTTGTTGCCCAATGTGGGTTGGAATGCTAAAAAAAGTTTACAAAGATTTAATTCCTAATCTGTCTCCTTCTGTATCACCTATGATCGCAGCCGGAAGAGTGATAAAGGCCCTTAATAAAGATGCAAAAGTTGTATTTATAGGTCCATGTATTGCAAAAAAAGCTGAAGCTAAAGCTCCAGATGTTGCAGATGCTATTGATTTCGTACTAACTTTCCAAGAGTTAAATGATATATTTAAAGCATTTGATTTCCATCCAAGAGATTTAAAAGGAATCCCTTCTATAGAATATACTTCAAGAGGCGGAAGACTATATGCTAGAACTGGTGGTGTCTCAATTGCAGTTTCAGAAGCTGTAGAAGAATTATATCCTGATAAGATTAAGTACTTTAAAGCTAAAAAAGTAGAAGGAGTAAAGGAATGTAAAGAAGCTCTTGATAAAGCAATGAAAGGAGAATTAGATGCAAGTTTCCTTGAAGGAATGGGCTGCGTTGGCGGTTGTGTTGGCGGTCCTAAAATTCTAGTACCTCCTGATGATGCAAAAAAAGCAGTTGATAAATTTGCTTATGATGCTTCAATCAAAGTTGCTGTTCATAGCAAAATCCTTGATGACGTATTAGAAAAGATAGGAATTACATCATTAAAAGATTTTGAAGATCCTCAAAAAATCAGTATGTTAGAAAGAGATTTTTAGTATTTAACATATTTAGTAAGCTATTGCTAATAACTATTAGCAGTAGCTTTTTTACTATAAATAAAATTAAAATTTATTTTTTAATACTTATTTATACTAGTAAAGATAAATAATGAGTTTATTCAAATTTTTATAACCAAAAAACTTATATAAGCCTTTAATCACAGCTGTTATCAAATTCATATACTATAATAACAATCAAAAAAATTATTACACAAATGATTACGAGGTGAGTAACTATGATAATACAATCAAAAGACTATCTTCCACCTAAATCAAATTCAATTTATATCTATAAAGGAATAAACAATGATACTTTTACCTTTAAAAGATATATTGAATATATTAATAATGATAAAATTCAAATTAAATTTGATAATGGTATAAATTCTTTTGTTAATGTTTATGAATACACTCCTGATGGTATTAAACTTTGCTACTACACAGGCAAATCATTATATCGTCAAGACTTTACAACTCATACAGGTTGTATAAATAACTATTTGATAAAAGATCCTATCTCTAAAGATAATATTTGGATTTTATCTGATGGTAGCAAACGCTGTATTACAAATATCGATGTGAAGGTCCAAACCCAATTTAAGCTTTATGATTCAGCCATAGAAGTTGTTACAACAGCAAAAAACAATTCTCAATTTTCAATAAACTATTATGTACTAGGTATAGGTTTAGTAAAAAGCATTTACTATATCAAGAAAAAAGGATTTCTTTTCTTTGAATTAGAAGATATCTTAGAAGATACTCCTTATTTAAAAAAAATAAAATTTTATTATCCTGATAAAAATCTAAATACTATTTGGTCTGTTGAAAAACCTATAATTTTTAATACTAATGATGACCCTTCAATAGTTTTTTCTAAAGAGTTCGAATCTTCGCCTAAAGGATTATTACCACTAATTAATAGAAATACTGTAATTAATAAAATGAATTATAATTTAAATAATAATTCTGTTAGTATAGATTTTTCTAAGGATATATTGCTTAATTTAAATAATAATTCAGAATATAATACTTTATTTTATTATTCAATTTATAATACACTAAAAGATTTCTATAATACTGATAATATTTCAATTAGTATTGAAGGCATGCCTATAAAAAAAACTTTTAACATTTCTCCATTATCTCATAACCTTACAATTCAAAACTGGAAAATAGAAAACTGTAAATATCCTTTCACATATGTTGTGAAGGATAATGATACGCTTATTGATATTTCAAAAAAATTTAATATAAGCTATTTAAAACTTGCCAAGTTAAATAATATTGAAAATCCAAACATTATTAACAAGCATGAAGTTCTTCAGATATATTCTTCAGGAATATATCTATTAAAAGAGGGAGATTCATTAAAGGAAATAGCATCTATGTTTGGTTTATCCATTGAAGAATTAATTAAAATTAATAATATATCTAACTTAGCTGTTTTAAAACCTGGCTTAAAAATAAGGTTATGCTAAAAAGGAAACTCCAGTAAATTGGAGTTTCCCTCTTAAATAATATAATATTTTAATCTATGCTTCTGCATTTTCAAATTGACTGTTATAAAGATTTGCATAGAATCCACCCTTAGCTAATAACTCTTCATGGTTTCCTTGCTCTACTATATCTCCATCCTTCATAACTAAAATCAAATCAGCATCCCTAATTGTAGAAAGTCTATGAGCAATTATAAAGCTTGTTCTTCCATGCATTAAGTTATCCATTGCCTTTTGAATTAACACTTCAGTTCTTGTATCAACCGAGCTTGTAGCTTCATCAAGGATTAATATCTTAGGATCTGCTAATATTGCACGAGCAATAGTTAATAATTGCTTTTGTCCTTGTGATATGTTACTTGCTTCTTCATTCAATTCCATATCATACCCATGAGGTAATGTTTTTATAAAGCTATGAACATGTGCTGCTTTTGCGGCTTCTTTAACTTCTTCATCTGTAGCATCTAATCTACCATAACGTAAGTTATCCATTATAGTTCCATTAAATAACCATGTATCTTGAAGAACCATACCAAACATTTTTCTTAAGTCATTTCTTTTGAAGTCTTTAATATTATGACCATCAATTAAAATAGCTCCGTCATTAACATCATAGAATCTCATAAGAAGTTTAACCATTGTTGTCTTACCAGCACCAGTTGGACCTACTATTGCAACTCTTTGACCTGGTTTTATATGTGCTGTAAAGTCATTAATTATTGTTCTTTCTGGATTGTATCCAAAGTGAACATCCTTAAAATCAACTTTTCCTTCTATATTATCAGTGCTTACTGGATTTTCAACATCTAAACATTCTTCTTCTTCATCTAAGAATTCAAATACTCTTTCAGCAGCTGCGGCAGTTGATTGAAGTACATTTGCTATTTGTGCAGTTTGACTTATTGGTTGCATAAATGATCTAATATATTGAACAAAAGATAAAATATCACCAACTTGAATAACATCTTTTATAGCTAACCATCCACCAAGTATTGATACTATAACATATCCTAAGTTACCTACAAAAGTCATTATGGGCATCATCATACCTGATAAAAATTGTGATTTCCAAGCACTATTATAAAGCGTATCATTAAGTTCAGTAAATTTATTTATTTCTCTTTCTTCTGCGTTAAATGCCTTCATTACATTATGACCAGAATAAACTTCTTCAACTTGACCATTAACATATCCTAAATACTCTTGTTGAGTCTTAAAATACTTTTGAGATTTTTTAACAACAACAGCAATTAATCCTACAGAAACTGGAATTACAATTAATGAAGCTAATGTCATTATCCAGTTTATTGAAAACATCATTATAAGTACACCAATAAGTGTAGTTGCCGCTGTTAACATTTGTGATAAACTTTGGTTTAAAGTTTGACTCACTGTATCAACATCATTTGTCACCCTTGATAATACTTCTCCATGTGTTTTAGTATCAAAATATTTAAGTGGCATTCTATTAATTTTTTCAGAGATTTCTTTTCTCATATTATAAGATACTTTTTGAGCAACTCCTGACATTACCCATCCTTGTATCAACGAGAAAATTACACTAATTAAATATAATCCTACTAAGAATAAAATAATTTCACCTATACGAGTAAAGTTAATTCCTTCAGCATTAGTAGTTGTAACTTTTTTAACTAATCCATTAAATATTTCTGTAGTTGCTTCTCCTAATATCTTTGGTCCTACAATTGAAAATGCAGCAGAACCAATAGCAAATATTATAACAATTATTATAGATAAACTATAAGGCTTTAGATATTTTGCAAGAGTCTTCATAGTCTTTTTAAAATCTTTAGCCTTTTCGCCACCTTTTCCCATTCCACCCATCGGACCTCCACCCATTGGGCCTCTCATTCTGTGCTTACTCATTTGAAAGCTCCTCCTTTGAAAGTTGTGATAGAGCTATTTGTTGATAAACTTCACAGTTTTTCATAAGCTCTTTATGAGTTCCTTTACCAACAACCTTACCTTCATCAAGAACTATAATTTGATTTGCATTCATTATAGTACTTATTCTTTGAGCAACAATTAAAAGTGTACTTTCTCTTAACTCAGTATTTATTGCTTTTCTAAGCTTAGCATCTGTCTTAAAATCTAATGCTGAGAAACTATCATCAAATATAAATACTTCTGGTTTTTTAGCTATAGCACGTGCAATTGCTAATCTTTGCTTTTGACCACCTGAAACATTTGTACCGCCTTGAGCAATTTCTGTATTAAATTTCTCTTCTTTACTATTTATAAATTCCATTGCTTGAGCAATTTCAGATGCTTTTATCATATCTTCATCACTTATATGATCTCCACCATATTTTAAGTTACTTTCAATTGTACCTGAGAATAAAAGTCCTTTTTGAGGGATAAATCCTATCTTTTCTCTTAAATCATATTGAGATACATTTTTTATATTTACGCCATCAATTAATATTTCACCTTCAGTTGCATCATAGAAACGAGGTATTAAATTGATCAATGTAGATTTACCACTACCTGTGCTACCAATAAATGCAGTAGTTTCTCCTGGAAGAGCTTTGAAACTAACATTACTTATTACATCCTCATCAGCTCCAGGATATCTGAATGAAACATTCTTAAATTCAATAGTTCCTTTTTCATCATGGTTAAATGTTTGTAAATTATCAGAATCTTTAACTACTACATCAACATTTAAAACTTCAGATACACGTTGAGCTGAAACCATAGCTCTTGGCAAAATAACTGAAACCATTGATATCATTAAGAATGCCATAATTATTTGCATAGTATATTGCATGAATGCCATCATTGTACCAACTTGCATAATACCTTCATCAATTCTATGCGCTCCAACCCATACTATTAATAATGTTATAGCATTCATTATAAACATCATTAATGGCATCATTGTTGTCATAATTCTATTAACAAAAAGGTTTGTTTTTGTTAAGTTCTTATTTGCAACTTCAAATTTATCTTCTTCATACTTTTGAGTACTAAAAGCACGTATAACAAGCATACCAGTTAAACTTTCTCTTGTAACAAGATTTAATCTATCAACAAGTTTTTGTACACTTTTAAATTTCGGCATAGCAAAGGTAAATAATACAATTACTAAAAGTAATATCGATATTACTGCAACTCCAATTACCCATCCCATTGATGCTCCAGTATTAATAACCTTAATAACGCCACCAATACCTAATATAGGTGCATAGAATACAATTCTTAATCCCATTACAACAAGCATAATAATTTGTTGTATATCATTAGTTGTTCTAGTAATAAGTGATGCTGTTGAAAATTCATCAAATTCCGTATTTGAGAAACCAACAACTTTATTAAATACATCTTTTCTTAAATTTCTACCTAATGCAGCACCAACTCTTGCAGCTATAAAGCTTACAAACACTGTTGCTACCATACTAATTAATGCAATACCAACCATTTTTACTCCAGCTACGATTACATAATTAGATTGAAGCTTGTCAGTATTAATACCAATATCTTTATATTGTTCTTTTACATAGCTAGTAGCTGATTGAGTTATCATACTTTCAGGCATATCAGCTAATTTTTCATCAACATTTGATAACATACTATCAATTTGATCTTGAGGCATCATATTTAACACTTCAAAAGGATCCATAGTAGATAAATCCATACCTTGTGTAGCCATGCCATCAATACCTGGAACTCCACTTAACCCTTTAGATTCTAACATTGAAACAATAAGCATTGGTTTTCCAAATATGTTGTTTAACTTATCTAGTTTTTCTTTCTCTTTAGTATTTAACTTATAAATACTTTCATTTTCTAGTTCCGGATAGTCTTTTAGATATTTATTATACTCATCAGTAGTAAGATTATCTTTATCTAATAAAATATAATTATCATCTACGACTGTCTTTTGATTATCATCCATGAAAATAAATAACTTTTTCATTTCTGATGATTTAATAACTTTAGGAACAGCATTTTCTACTCCACCTTGTTGTATTCCCACATTGACTATATCCGACATATAGTCTGGTAATGATAAGTCACATATAGCTTGAACAAATAATAATGCTACTGCAAGTATCATTGACCCAACAAAAGGCTTTAGATGTTTTAATAAATTAAGCATAAGCTCTCTTCTCCTTATTTAAATTAATATATTTCTATTTTTATAATAATTATATTTTTATAACTATTATCTGTCAACACAATAATTATCATTTTATAATAGTTATATTTATATAACTATATATTGTAAACTGTTTTTTTATAGATTATAATATTATCAGTTATTATTGTAAGGAGGCTAAAATGACTACTTTATATTTAAACGAAATATCTGATAATCTATATCTACTATTATTATCTCTAAATAGACATATTTTTAATCCTACTGTTCTTACAAAAAAATTTAATGTTCCGCATTCACATATAAAGGTATTATTTTATTTAATACACCATGGACCAATATCAATTTCTAAAATGGCTAAAGAACTTTGTATTTCTAAACCTAATATGACTCCTGTAATCGATAAATTAGTTGAAGAAGGTCTTGTTACAAGAGACTATGATCCTACTGATAGAAGAGTTATATTAATACAAACTACGCCAAAAGCCCTAGAATTCTTAAAAGAAACTCAAGATTATGTTAAAGAAATAATCAAAGAAAAACTTTCTTCTTTAAATGATGAGGACATAAATACTTTATCTACTTCTTTAGAATCATTATTATCTGTAATAAAGAAATTTTAAAACTACTCTTATACTATATTTTATAATAAAAAAATGTGCAAAGGCAAAGGCTCACTCGATAATTTATCAAGTGAGCCTTTGCCCTAATTTGTTTTAAACTAAACTTTTTATATAAATATGAATTTTAATACAAATATTACTCCAACCATTACTGTTGGCCAAGTAACTTCTTTCCATCTACCTGTAAATAACTTTAATAGTATATATGATACAACCCCAAATACTATACCATCTGAAATTGAATATGCAAATGGCATCATTATTATTGTCAAGAATGCTGGAATTGCTTCAGTATAATCTTCTAAATCTAATTCTTTTATATTTTCTATCATAAATAATCCAACTATAACTAAAACTGAAGCTGTAACTGCTGAAGTAAACACTCCAAATATTGGTGATAGGAATAATGCTAAGAAGAACATAAACGCTGTAGATACTGCTGTTAATCCAGTTCTTCCTCCTTCTGCAACACCTGATGCACTTTCAACAAAAGTACTAACTGTACTTGTTCCAAGACATGCACCAACAGTTGTTCCTATTGCATCTGCAAATAACGCCTTCTTAATATTTGGTACTTTCCCATTTTTATCTAACATATTTGCTTTAGTTGCAACTCCAACTAAAGTTCCTATAGTATCAAACATATCCATAAATAATAAAGTAAATAATACTATTACCATATCCCAAGAAAAAATATTATGCCATTCAAACTGCATAAATGTTGAACTTATTGATGGTGGCATACTAAAAATCTTATCTGGAAGATTTACTACTCCCATAGGTATACCTATTATAGCAGTTATTATCATTCCTAAGAATAATGCCCCCTTAACTTTTCTCGCAACTAATATACCTGTAATTACTATTCCTATAATTGCCAAAAGTCCTGTTCCTGAAGTAATATTTCCTAAAGATACTATTGTCCCTCCATCTGCTGGATGAATAACTATCCCTGCGCCTTCTAGTCCTAGTAAGGCTATGAATAATCCTATACCAACAGAAATAGCTCTTTTTATATTTACTGGAATCGAATCAACAATGGCTTCTCTTACATTAAATGCTGTTAATAATAAGAAAATTATTCCTTCTAATAATACTGCTGTTAAAGCAAATTGATATGAATATCCCATTGATAAAACTACAGTATATGCAAAGAATGCATTTAATCCCATACCAGGAGCTAACGCAAATGGTAATTTTGCATATAATCCCATCACTAATGTTGCAATTATAGATGATAAAGCTGTTGCTGTAAATACAGCTCCAGAATCCATACCAGCTGCTGATAAAATACTTGGATTAACTACAAGTATATATGCCATTGTCATAAATGTTGTAATACCTGCAATAAATTCTTGCTTTGTATTTGTATTGTTTTCTTTAAGTTTAAAGTAATTATCTAAAAACTTGTTCATTAAATCACCTTTTTCTTTTGTTTTAAAATTAGAGTTCAAATTTTATTTTCTTCTCCAAATTTACTCATTCATCGAATTGAAGAATGAGTTACCTTATATATAATAACAGAATTTTTTAAAAATCCAATAGTTTTTACGAACATTTTTTTATTTTTATACTTTTTTATTCATATTTGAATTTTTTTATGCATTTTTATATTTTACTGTCGAAACTTTTATTATACTATCAATTTAATAAAAAAAATTATAATTTACATTTAAACTAAAAAGTGTATAATTAATATTATAATTGCAAATTATTATCATTTGACTTTAGGAGGACAAATTATGAAATTTAAAATACCAAAACTATTATCAATATTATTAGTAACTTCATTATTATTTATAGGTTGTAATAACACTCAAGTTTCTGATAAATCTAGCGAAGATGATACTTTAAATATAGTAACATCATTCTATCCTATATATATATCAACGTTAAATATTGTAAAGGATATTCCTAATGTAACACTTACAAATATGACAAAATCTCAAACTGGTTGTTTACATGATTATCAGCTTACACCTCAAGATTTAAAAACACTAGAAAATGCTGATATTCTAATTATAAATGGCGCTGGAATGGAATCATTCTTAGATACTATAATTTCTCAATATCCAAATCTTGAAATAATAGATGCTAGTTCTGGACTTAATCTTTTAGAAGATGATATACATAGTCATGATGATGATCATGATGCTGATGATGACCACGACCACGATCACGATGCTGATGCTGATGATGACCACGACCACGATCACGATGCTGATACTGATGACAACCACGACCACGATCATGAATACAATGCTCATATATGGGTTAGTGTTTCAGGTAATATAGCTGAAGTAAAAAATATTGCTTCTCAACTTGAAAATTTAGATCCTGAAAATAAAGATGCTTATGAAGCAAATACTAATGCTTATGTTTCTAAATTAGAGGCATTAAAAACTGAAATGCATGCTGAATTAGATAGCTTACCAAACAGAGATATAATTACTTTCCATGAAGCATTCCCATATTTTGCTGAAGAATTTAATTTAAATATTGTTGGTGTTATAGAAATAGAACCTGATTCTGAACCATCTGCTAAGGAAATCGAAAATATAATTGCTACTGTAAAAGCAAACAATATAAAGGCTCTATTTACCGAACCTCAATATTCATCTCAAGTTGCACAAACTATAGCTAATGAAACTGGAGCTACAGTTTATGAATTAGATCCTATAGTAACTGGGGATGCTAATTCTGATGCATATGATGATTATATAAATAAAATGCAAAAAAATCTTGATGTTTTAAAAGAGGCGTTAAAATGATAAAAAAAGCTAACTTTAATAAAAATAACAGCTGTAATAACTTTTGCTGTACAAAGATTGATAATTTTTCTGTTACTATTGGTAATAATGAAATACTTAAAGATGTAAATCTCCACATTCATTGTGGAGAGCTTACTTCCATTATTGGACCTAATGGAGCTGGAAAAAGTACACTTCTTAAAGCTTTACTTGGTGAAGTTAAACATACTGGAAACTTAACCTTTACTGGTCAAAATGATAATACTTATCACCAACCTATAATTGGCTATGTACCTCAATATTTAACTTTTGATAAGAATACACCAATTAGCGTGCTTGATTTATTTGTCTGTTGTAAAACAACAAAACCTTCATGGATTAAGCCTAAAAAAAAGTTGCGTGAAGAAGTATTAGAAAGTTTAAATAGAGTTAAAGTTCCCTATTTAATAGATAGACGTTTAGGTGCTTTATCTGGAGGAGAACTGCAAAGAGTTTTACTCGCACTAGCATTAGACCCTATTCCTAATATACTTTTGCTTGATGAGCCTGTTTCTGGTGTAGATCAAAATGGTTTAGATTTATTTTATCAAATATTACTAGATATTAAAAAGAATTATGATTTATCTATTATTTTAGTTTCTCATGATTTAGATTTAGTATATAAGTATTCAGATCGTGTAGCACTTATAAACGGTACAGTAGTATGTTCCGGTACTCCTAATCAAGTATTTAATGATCCAGCTACAAAAAAAATATTTGGATTATCATTTAATGCTTCAAATGAAGATTCATCTAAAACAGGAGGACTTTAAAAGATGTTTGACAGTTTATATAATGCCATTGATTTTCTTTTACCATTTCAGTGGCTTTCTCATACATTCATGAAAAATGCTTTTATAGCTATTTTAATTATTACCCCACTATTCGGTTTATTAAGCACGATGGTTGTAAGTAATAAAATGTCCTTTTTTGCAGATTCATTAGGACATGGAGCATTTACTGGAATAGCTCTTGGTATACTTTTAGGTGGAATGGATCCTATGTGGGGAGCTACTTTATTTTCAGTTTGTTTTGCAATTGCAATAACTGTAATTAAAAATAAAGGAACTTCTTCTACCGATACAATAATAGGGGTATTCTCTTCTATGTCTATTGCTTTAGGATTAGTACTTATGAGTTTTTCAAGTAGTTTAAGTAAATTTTCATCATATTTAGTTGGTGATTTACTTAGTATCTCTCAAGGGCAAATAGTATTATTAATATTTGTATTCATAGCTGTAATTACACTTTGGGTATTAATATTTAATAAACTCCTTGTTACAAGCTTAAATACCTCACTTGCTAATAGTCGTGGTATGAATACATTATTAATAGAAATTATATTTACTTGTACTATTGCTGTTATTGTAACAATAACTATAAGATGGGTAGGTTTATTAATTATAAATTCACTTTTAGTTTTACCAGCAGCTGCTGCTCGTAATATTTCAAAAAACGTTCGTCAATATCATTTATTTTCAATATTGATTGCTATTTTTTCTGGAATTGTTGGACTAATAATATCTTACTATCTTAATACTGTTACAGGTGCAACTATAGTTCTTGTTGCATCAGTTATATTCTTTATAACTTTACTTGCTAAACGTAAATTTATATAGCATTTTTATGGGGGTATTACATTGAACAATGATATTAATTTTAGTGACCTCCTTAAATCAAATGGTTTAAAGGTTACAAAACATAGGACTTCAGTTCTTAGGATAATAGTAGAAAGTAAGCAGCCTATTAGTGCTGAAGAAATTTACCTAAAATTAAAAGAAAATTCAATTTCAATTAATTTATCTTCGATTTACAAAATTCTTGATTCTTTATCAAATAAAAACATTATATCTAAATGTATATTAGGAGATGATAATAAAACCTCTTATGAAATTACCTCTTCAACTCATATGCATCATTTAATATGCAAACAGTGTAAAGAGGTTTTTCCATTAAACGATTGTCCCTTATGCATTTATGAAAAACATTTAAAAGATGATATGGATTTTGATGTAACTGACCATAAACTTGAAATTTATGGCTACTGTAAAAACTGTAAAAAAAATAAAAAATAAATTTAAATGGCTCGTATAATTATGATACGAGCCATTTAAATTTATTTTATTTTCTTATCTTGTACTAACCTTGTATATAGTTGTATGGTTATATTCTTCTCCTGAATTTAATATTACATTTGTAAAGTTTTTATGATGTAAACTATCCGGAAAATATTGAGTTTCAAGACATAAACCTTGTCTCTTTTTATATTTAACCCCACCTTTTCCCACTTCTTTTTCATTCAGGAAATTTCCAGTATAAAATTGTATACCTGGCTTAGTTGTAAATACCTCTAATACCCTTCCACTATTATCATCTATAACTTCTGCTACCTTTTTTAGTTCACCATTATAATCATCTATAATCCAATTATGATCATAACCATTACCATTTACTAATTGATCATATTCTTTATTAATATCTCTACCAATACACTTAAATTCAGTAAAATCCATAGGACTTCCTATTATATCTCTTATTTCTCCTGTTGGAATACTTTCTGAATTTGATACTGTTATTTTTTTTGAATTAATCTTAACTCTATGATTTAAAATATCTCCAGATGAATGTCCACTCAAATTAAAATATGAATGATTAGTTAAATTTACTATTGTATCCTTATCACTCTTTGCAAAATAATTAATAACTAATTCATTTTCATCTGTTAATCTATACTCTACATTAACATTTAAATTTCCCGGATAATTTTCTTCCCCATCCTTGCTTAAATATGATAATTTTATATATTGTCCATTATCATCTTCTAATATCTCAGAATCCCATACTGCTCGATTAAATCCTTTAGTTCCACCATGAAGATGATTATTTCCATCATTTTTTGCTAACTCATATTTTTCCCCATTAATGTCTATAGACGCACTTGCTATTCTATTCGCACAACGTCCAATTATAGCACCCAAATATGTTGTAGTTGTTTTGTAATCTTCAAAATTATCATATCCTAATACAATATCATCACTTTGTCCATTTTTATCCCTTGTTTCAAATGATAAAATTATACCTCCGAAATTAGTAATTCTAACTTTTGAAATATTATTTTCTAAAGTATAAATATAAATCGATTTATTATCAATTTTGTTCTCCATTTCTTCTCTTAAAATTCCCATATTTCTCTCCTCTTTAAAAACAATTTCAAAGTTAATTATACCAATTCCTCTTTCATGTGTAAACATTCTCAAATTAACTTATTAGTTTTTCATCCTTTAAAATCACTTCTAACTGCTTTACAATATTATCAATATTACTCAATATACTAATATCACACTTACTTATACTATCAAATAATTTCTTAATATTACTTTCAAAATCAACCGGCAACTTTTCGCATGATTTTTCTACAATACTTAATAACCTTTTTTCACCTGGATGTGGTATTTCATTTATTGCAAAAATTATATCAAAATAGCTATCTAAAAAAGCTGAAATTCTGTTATTTATATTTACTATATCATTTCTGTTTATCGCTTTTTCTATTTGATTATAGTATGCTGAAAAATTATTTTTTAAAATTGGATAGTTATTTTTTATTATATTTATCTTTAATTCTTCAGGATATGGTATAGTATATTTTTCTTGAAGATCTTTAAACTTATTATCTCTATCATATACTATAGAAGAGCTTATTACATTATTCCAAAAACAAGTAGTATATCCAATGTGTGCAACATGATTATCAACTACATCTCTCAATTGATCAACTAACCATTCATACTCAAAATATGCTATATCTACCGTTATTGATGAATTTCTAATTATAAATTCATCAGATGGTCCCCAAAATGTATTATTTATTTCCATTAAATCTGAAAACTTCTTTGCAATACCTTCCCTTTTCTTAATCGATATTTCTTTATCTATGATAATATCTATATCTATATCTGAATAAGTGTCCTTTCTTCCACTTGCACATGAACCTGCTAATACTATAGCAACTACTTCATTTAATCGCTTAAATTCGTTAACTAGTTGATATACAATCATGTTCATTCCCATAAAATCTCACTCCTTTTTTCCCTAAATATAATATATAGAATGCTACTATATAAATAATAAAGAAGCATTCTATATAATTTATTCTTATTTTTTTAAAATAATATCCTATTTAATTAATACCTTTATTGATTTTCTTGAAACATTTACTTTGCTATCTTTTATTGTTTCAATAATTTCATTTCCTGCTGTTTTTTCATCAACCATAACATGCCAATTACTTTCCTCAAGTTCTACATCAACATCCTTATTATTAGCATTAATAATAACTGCAATTTTCTCACACTTAATATCTATATTTTTAGCATCAATAATATATGCTACTAAATTATTTTCACTAAAATTTACACCTTTTTTTAAGAAATGAATATTTTCTTTAATTTCTTCATTTGTATTCATCCTAAATGCTTTATATTCTTTTCTTAATGATATTAATCCCTTATAATATTCAAATAAATCCTTATATTTAACTTTTCTGTCCCAATAAATTTTATTTACTTTGTCTGATGACTCAAAACTATTTTCTACTAATTTTCCTTCTTCATCTTCTTTTGTTCTTGCCATTTCCTCTCCTGCATGCACAAAACTAATTCCTTGAGACGTAAGTATAATTCCTGCTATTAATTTATTCATAGCAATTAATTCTTCTTCTGTACAGTTAGGTGTAGATATCTGAAGTTTATCCCAAAGAGTATAGTTATCATGAGCTGAAGCATAATTTATTGTTTGATATGGCTCATTAGCCCAAAACTCATTAGAATAAACTATATTTTCCTTGTCTATATCCTTGTGATGTGTTGATGCAACTACAGCAAATTTAATTGTTTCTTCAAGTCCATCTTTCCCATTTACAAAGCCAGTTTCTTCATCATAAAAAACGTGACCTTTAACACCATCCCTACAATCATCACTAAAAGCTGCTATTTGTAACTTATCAAATTTATAAGTATTTTTCTTTAAAGCTGCTAATTCTTCTTTTAAAGGACTCGGACCCCCAGTCCATCCTTCTCCATACATAATTATTGATGAATCAATTTTATTTAACTCTTCCCTAATCAATTTCATAGTTTCTATATCATGTATTCCCATTAAATCAAATCTAAATCCATCAATGTGATATTCCTTAGCCCAATAAACAACAGAATCAACCATATATCTTCTAAACATATATCTTTCTGAAGCAGTTTCATTACCACATGCCGATGCATCACTATATTCACCATTTTCGTCTTGTCTATAATAATATCCTGGTACAGCATTATTTAAACAAGAGTCTAAGTTATAAGTATGATTATATACAACATCCATAACCACTCTTATTCCTGCTTCATGTAATGCTTTAACCATTTCTTTAAATTCCTTTATCCTAACATCCCCTAAATAAGGATTAGTAGAATAAGAACCCTCAGGAACATTATAATTTTTAGGATCATACCCCCAATTAAATTGAGGCTGTTCTAATTTATTTTCATCTATAGATCCAAAGTCAAAAGCCGGTAATAAATGAATGTGAGTAAATCCCATATCCTTTATATGATTTACTACTGTTTTAACAGTTGTTCCAGGAATACATGAATCCCAAATAGTTAAGGCTTTAAATTTGCCTTTATATTCGTTACTTATTCCAGATGTTTCATCAATTGATAAATCTCTTACATGAGCTTCATAAATTATTGAATCTGTAGCACTTTTTAATTCTGGTTTAGTATCCTTTTCCCATCCTTCTGGATTAGTGGTATTTAAATCAATGACCATACCTCTATTACCATTAACCCCTACTGCTTTTGCATATGGATCCACAACTTCACTAATTTTTCCATTTATATTAATTAAATAATTATAAAATTGTCCATTAAAATCACCATTTATTTCAACTATCCAAGTCCCATTAATACCTTTACTCATTGTATAAACTTCTTTAGCTTCACAATCAAAATCATATCCATTATCACCATACAATGCTAATTGAACATTTTCTGCTGTTGGCGCCCATAATATAAATTTACATTTATCTTTAGAATAAATAGCTCCTAAATCTCCATCATAACCATATATTTTATCAAAATCATTATTAAAATTTAATTTAGTACTCATTATACTCTCTCTCCCCACCATAAAGTTCATTCATTTACTATAATTTTCGGAAACGTTTCCGAACATATATTTAATTTTATACTATTTTTTATGACTTATCTACAATCAAATGCAATTTTATTAATATATTTTAATTTATTGTAAACCACTATTATTTATTAAAAGAAAATTGTCCATAATTATTAAATTAATTATAAACAATTTTCCTTCTTAATTATTCCCAATCACCTGTATAGATTATATCTTCATCATCTTCTTGATTATTTACACTTGCGCTCGATTTATCATCTTCATAATCATCTTGGTAATTTTCAATCCACTCACCAGTTCTGTATTCACTAAGCGCTTCTCTTAATGAACTATAATCGAATTGACTTTCATCTGGCTCTATATCATTAAATATAAAATCATGTAAAATTTGCGTATTTTGCTTTCTATCCATTATAAATACCCAACCTACTTCTCCACCATAGTTCATATCATCTGATAATTCCGTAACTGGTATATGAATTTGTTTCGTATCTAAACTAGGAAATTTATAAATTGTATATGCCATATCTAATGCATCCAAGGGATCTATATTAGTATTTAAATAATCAAGCATACTATTTACAATTCCTAAATATTTTATTGGGTTTGTTTCTCTTAATTTTTCTGCAATTTTAAATAATACTTCTCGCTGTCTTTCCGTTCTTTCAAATTCATCCCCAACACCTTTTCTTATTCTTGAATAAGATAAAGCTTGCTTTCCATTTAATAATTGCAATCCTGATTCTGTAACGGGACAATCATTTCCACCTGTAGATTCACCTATATACTTATTTAATTCATCTAATTGATAGTCTTTAACATCTATCTCTAATCCACCTATTTGATCTATTATAGCCTCAAATCCCCAAAAGTTTATTATTATATATTTATCTATGCTTATATCATATGTTTCCTGTATTGTATCTTTTAATAAATCTATTCCCCCAAAGGCCATAGCTGCATTCAATTTATGCGGTCCATACCCTTCAATATCAACTAACGTATCTCTAAACAATGATGTTAATCTTATTTCCTTATTATTATTATCTAAAGTTGCAATTATAATAGAATCTGCTCTTGCTTTTTCATTTACATCTCTACCATCTGTTCCAACTAACAATACATTAGTAATTCCTTCAACTTCTTTATAATTAACTTCATCTTCACTTTTCTTATCAACAGTTTTAATTTTTATTTCATTAGATTCTGTATATATCTTACTTTTAACATAACTATAATAGCTTGCAGATATCCCAACCATAGCAAACACCAATATAAATATTATCGAAAGAATTATTGTTCTTTTTTTAGGTTTCTTTTTCTTATTTACTGTTTTTTCGCTCAATTTTATTGCCCCCTATTAATGCACTATATATCATTTATACATTTTACCATATTTTTTATTATATGTGTTAATTTGTTACAATTTTATGAAACCAATTTATCTAAATATATTTTATACTATATTTATCTTTTTATAAAAAAAGACTGTAAGATTAATTCTTACAGTCTTGAAAATTCAATTACTTTCTATTGTTTTGTTGTGCTTTTCTTGCTCTTCTGCATTCAACGCATCTTACTGGTTCGTTATCGAATCCTTTTTCTTTGTAAAATGCTTGTTCACCTTCTGTGAATAAAAATTCTTTTCCGCAATCTCTGCATACAATAGTCTTATCTGCCATTATAAATTCCTCCATTTTCTTAAGATTTATCATGGTTAATAATATTACTCTTAAAAAATAAGGAGAAATTTTATTAATCTACTTTAAATCTTGTTATTGTCAAAATTGACTTCTCCTTAATTATACCATATATTTTTTTTTTTACAATACTTTTGTAAGTGTATATTAAACATTTTACATAATTACTAATTAATAATTATCATCTAAAATTACATCTCCATCAAGAAATACCTTTTCCCATTGTTCCACATAACTACCATCACACCATTCCGCCATTATTACTTCTTCATTTTCATCAATTGGAATCATTTCTATAGGTTCAGTAATTAACATTCCGTTTTCTATTTTATATATAGATATATATTTATCAAACTGAATTAATGCTATTTTACCTAACGGAGATATAAATGCATCCTTAAATAACCCTAACTCACTCTTTAAATCTTTCCAAGAAATATACATAGTATTATAATTAATAAATCTCTTCTCTGGCAATATTCCTATATTAAATTCTTCTCCATCTTCATTCATATTTTTAGGCAAAATCTTTCCTATAAATCTCCACTTTCCAAGTTCTCTTTTAATAGCAACATTACTTTCATCATAAGTCCCAACATTCAATCTTTCTTTTTCCTCATCTGACAAACTATCTATTTTATTTTTTAATTCATTAAGATATTTTTCCTTTTCTTTTTCATTAAATATTTCATTAACTTGTAATCCACTATCTATATTAATATTGCTTACTGGAATTATTTCATATATTGGATAATTTCCTTGAAAATTATCTCCTACATACTTTTGAATAGCTATATAATCATTCCCAACAAAAAGTATACTTTTATATATATTTGTAACAAAATTATTACTTATTTCATTTTTTTCACTACTTACTTCCCCATATACTCCTACCTTAAATTCATCAATAACAAATCCATCTTTACTATTTTCCTTTACTCTCAAGCTCCAAATTCCACTTAACCTTGGAAATATTATATTTTCTTTTGCATATACATATCCTAATCTATAATTATGGTGTGATATCCAAAGTGTTCTATAACTTTCTTCAGTATAACTCATATCATCTAATTCTTCTCTAGGAGTCTTTAACCCTAACATAACTCCTTCTAATGTATCAAAATCATCATACTTAATTTCACTATTTATATCTTTCTCTTCTTCATCACTTCTGAAGCTCACATTTTCACTAATCTTAGTTAAATTTAATAAATATCCATGATATATAAATGTCATTTCTGTATCTGAATTTAAAAAGAACTCTCCTACCACTTGATTATTATCTATTACTGAAATCAAATCTATAAATTCTTTCCCATTCATATATTTACTTATAGATACATTCTTTTCGTATGATAGCATATAGTCACTTTTAACAGCTTTTAACTTATACCTTACTTGCTTTTTATTATTATCTAATATTTTTATTTCATTACTTCCTATTTTTATTTCTTTATTTAACATATTATCAGTATAGTCAGCTTCATCTTCATCAAATACTTCTACAGAATTTATCTTCCAAACACCTATAAATTTAAAACTGTTCATTTTTTCTAGCTTTTTATTTACGCTTTTACAACTTATGAACATTGATATAAATATTGTAATTAATATTATTATATATCTTTTTACTTTCATCATAGATTATCCCCCTCACTTAAGGGAATTTCTATTTGTATTGTTGTTCCTTCATTTTCCTTACTATTTATTTTAAATTTCCCTCCATGAAGCATAATTATCTCATCTGCAATTGATAATCCTATTCCATTTTTAGATTTACTATTTTTCCCTTTGTAGAATTTATCCTTAATTCTTGGTAAGTCTTCTTTGCTTATACCTATTCCATTATCCTCTATATCTAATTGGAAGGTATTATTTACTCTACTTGCTTTTATAATTATTACACCATTTTTATCAGTAAATTTAAATGCATTATCAATAATATTATTTAACACTTGTTTTAACCTATTCTCATCAAAATAACCATATCCTATATTAGGTTGGATTAACACAGTGAATTTTCTTCTTTCTTTTATAGCCCTTGGCTTCCAGTTATTTTCTATAAAAAGCATAAATTCTTTTATATCACAATTACTCTTATTTAATGTAATAACTCCATTGATTAACTTAGAAAAATCTAATAATTCTTCAACCATATCTGTTAATCTATCACTTTCTTTTTCTATAATATCTAATCCTAATTCAAGTGTATCAACATCACTATAATCATACTTTAATGTTATAGCCCATCCCTTAATAGATGTTAATGGCGTTCTTAATTCATGTGAAATAGATGAAATAAATTCATTTTTCAACTTTTCTCTCTTCTCTAATTCGCTTCCCATATAGTTCAATGTTTTCGACAATTGCGAAATTTCAATATTATCTGTAATATTACTTCTTATATCCAAATTTCCATCAGCCATTTCTTTAGCTACTTTTGTTATTTTTTTTATAGGTTTAACTATATCTCTAGCTATTATTAAGCTCATTATTACTCCTAATACTATAACTACAACAGAAACAAATAATATTAAAATGCTAAATGAATCTAATATTCTATTTACTTCAGTTAGTGGAAATACAATTCTTACTATCCCTATCATTTCATCTGCATCAATTTTTGAATTAATTCCCTTGGAAATAATCATTACCTTTTCATTATACCAATCAATATGCCCACTCCATATTCCTACATTTTCACTTTTGGCCTTTGCTATATCTGGGGTACTTAAAAGTTGATTATCTCTAATTCCGTAAGAATCCATTAATAAATTCCCATCTGAATCTAAAATTTCAATTTGCTCTTCTTTTGTATTCCAAAAAATATCTACATTATCATAAATGTTTTCCATTAATTTATTATTAGAAAAATATTTTTGATAAAAGTTTATAGCTGATTCTAATTGATTAATTAATGTGTTCTGGGTATTTTTATAATAATATGCCTTAAGACATAAAATCGTTAATACATCAAAGACTAATACTGTAGATACTATTACTATTAAAAAGTTTTTTAATAGTTTACTTCTTATGCTCTTCAACCTCTTCGCCCCTCCATCTATATCCAAATCCCCATATAGTTTCTATGTATCCTTGTTTTGATGAAGATGATTCTATTTTACTTCTTAATCTTCTTATATTAACATCAACAATTTTAGGATCCGCAATATAATTTTCTCCCCAAATTAAATCCATTAATTCATCCCTAGAAAATGCCTTCTCTGGATTTTCTAAAAATAATTTTATTATAGAATATTCTTTAGGTGTTAAATCAATTTCTTTATCTGATTTAAATACTTTTTTTGCATAAGTATCTATTTTAAATCTTCCTTGCTCTATAGTTCTTTTTTCTTCTTCATCACCAATTCTTCTTAATATTGCCTTTATTCTTAATAAAAGCTCCATAGGATTAAATGGCTTTACAATATAATCATCTGCTCCATATTCTAATCCTGTTATTTTATCAATGTCTTGACTCTTTGCTGTAAGCATAATAATCCCTATATTCTTTTCTTCTTCTCTAATTCTTTTACATACATTAAAGCCATCTATTCCTGGCAACATTACATCAAGTATTACTATTGCAGGTTTTTCATTAATAGCTATTTTTATACCATCCTCTCCATTATCTACCTCAATAACCTCATATCCATTTCTCTTCAAATTTATTTTTAAAAATCCTCTTATACTTTCTTCATCTTCAACTATTAATATCTTTTTCATTATTTCCTCACAAATATACATTATTATAATCTGTTATTTATAATTTGAATTTTATGCAAATAAAATACTGGATAAAATTTGTATTTATCCAGCATTTTTATTTTAAAGTTCTAAATTCATATCCTAAAGACTTTAAATAGTCTATACTTTGTTGTAATGATTCTGCCGTAGTAGGTTTTGCATCAGTATCATGCATTAAAACAACTAAAACATCATCATTTCCACATAAATTGGTTATTGTTTCTTTTAATCTATTAATTAATTGCTCAACAGTTTTACCATTTCCTTCAGCATCTCCATTTAAAACATTCCAATCTATATAAGTATATCCATGTTGTTCTAGAACCGGATCAAGATTTCCTGTCTTCCATGACATATGCCCTCCTGGGAATCTAATCACTTTAGTACTAAAATCATCTCCTAAAACTGATTTCATTACATTCTCTGATTTTTCCATATCATTTATAAATGCTGTAGTATCAGCAACTCTTCCTGGATATAAAATACTATAATTATGACAATATCCATGATTTCCAATAGCATGACCTTCTTTTACCATCTCCTTTAATAACTCTTTTTGAGTATCACTCTTTTCAACATTACTACCTAACACAAAAAATGTGGCCTTAATCTCATTATTTCTTAGAGTTTCTAATATTTTTGGAGTTGTTTCAATTGAAGGACCATCATCAAATGTTAAATATGCAATTTTCTTTCCATCTGTTCTTAGATAATTCCACTTATTTAACATATTTTCAATTTCTCTAGCATTATCTGCGTTTATATCATTTTCATAACTTGTATATGTTAATCTTTCTTCTGATGAATTTGAATCTCTTCCATCATTTTCTTCCATTTCTAATTCTGTGCCTTGCTTCGCACTTACTTGCTTGGCTTCATCCTTATTAATATTCAAAGCAATTACCCCAATTAAAATTACTACTGTAATTGCTAAAACTCCAATAAGTATTTTCTGATTCTTACTACTATCTTTATTGGTAATTCTCTTTGAATTTCTCATTACTCAAACTGCCCCCTAGTTTTTTCTACTATCATTTATACCTTTATTATAACTATATATACACACAATTAAATTACAAAATAGTTACAAAAACATCACATTTAGCATTTATTTTTAAATACCTATATATTTTTTTGCATTTTTCCTCATTAATATTCCCTATATAATAGAATAAGTTAGCACTATTATTTTTTCAATAGTGCTAACTTATTATTCTTTAAATAAATGGATTATAAAAACGTCCGCCATTAATTACTGTTGCAATAATAGCTATTACTAATATTATACTAACTAATATTATTGTTATATAATCTCCTTTTTTAAACGGCCTACCATTATACCAAGTACGCTTCTTATTACTACCAAATGCTCTTAATTCCATAGCTGAACTTATAGTTTCTATTCTCTCTAAACTTGAGAATATTAATGGCATTAATATAGATGCTGAATTTTTAATTCTTTTACCTATTTTTTCTTTCTTAGACATATCTATTCCCCTAGCTTGTTGTGCAAATGATATATCTTGATAATCACGTTGAACATCTGGTATATATCTTAATGCTATAGAAACCGAATATGCTATTTTATAGCTTACACCTATTTTATTTAATGATGATGCAAACTCACTTGGATTAGTTGCTACCATAAATAATAAGGCCATTGGTATTATAGAAAAATACTTTAATGTTATGTTAAATTGATAAAATAGTTGTTGTGCAGTTACTGTATATGGTCCTGCAATCTTAAATAAATCAGTTCTACTTCCATATATCGCAACCCCTTCATATGGCGAGAATATAAAAATAGCTAAATTATTTAGTAATAAAAATATTAATATGAAATATAAAACAAATGAAATTTGTTTGAATTCTACTTTTGAAATTTTAAATACAATTATACTTATAACAAACATTCCTAAAAGTACACGTGTATCGTATGTAACCATTGAAGCTACTGCCCAAATAATTAAGGCAATTAGTTTTGATGCCCCTGTTAGTCTATGAATCGGTGAATCTATATCTGAATATCCAATCATCGTACTCATATTCTTCTAATCCTCCTATCGTAATCAATAAACTTCTTAACAAACATTCTTGGATTTTCTAGTTTAGCCTTTACAGCTAATTCATATAAAGATGTTTCCTTTAAATTTGCTTTATTGATTACTTCTTCATCTGTAAGAACATTAGCTGCAATATCCTCAGCTAATTTTAATCCATTTGATAGTACTATTGCTCTGTTAGTATATTCAAGCATTAGATGCATATCATGAGTTATCATTACTATAGTTACACCTTTTTTATTTAATTCTTTTAAGAATTCCATAATTTCAGTGTAATGTTTAAAGTCCTGACCTGCTGTAGGCTCATCTAAAATAATAACTTCCGGATTTAATACTAATATTGATGCTATTGTAACACGTTTCTTTTGTCCAAAGCTTAAAGCTGATATTGGCCAATTACGGAATTCGTATAATCCACAAATCTTTAGCGTCTCAAATACTCTATTTTTAATTTCTTCTTCAGGAACTCCTCTAACCTTAAGTCCTAAAGCTACTTCATCAAAAATCATAGTTTTAGATATCATTTGATTTGGATTTTGCATTACAATACCTATTTTTTCTGCACGTTCTTTAATAGTATCATTTATTAAATCTCTACCATCAAATAATATTTGACCTTCTGTTGGCTTATAAAAACCACATATTAATTTAGAAATAGTTGATTTACCTGCTCCATTTCTTCCTACGATACTAACCATTTCACCTTTATTAACCTTAAATGAAACACCATGTAATATTTCTTTTCCACTTTCATACGAGAACTTTACATCCTTCATTTCAAGGATAGCTTCACCTGTTGTTTGCTTTTCCTCTTCAGAAGTTTCTTCATACCAAGTTTTTAATTTTTCTCTGCATAAATCTATATTTAAAGTATCAATATGTTCTGGTTTCATTTCTGGAGTAATTGTACATCCTGCATATTTTAAAGCTGTAATATATAATGGTTCACGTATTCCAGTTTCAGATAAAATATTTGAACTTAATAATTCTGCTGGAGTTATATCCGCAGCTATTTCACCATTATTAACAACAATTACTCTATCCACAGCACAATGTAATACATCTTCTAATCTATGTTCTATTATTAATATAGTCTTTTTAGTTTCCTTTTGAATTTGATCTATTAACTCAATTGCACTTTTTCCTGTTGCAGGATCTAAGCTTGCAAGTGGCTCATCAAATAAAAGTATATCAACATCTCCAACCATAACTCCAGCTAATGTAACACGTTGTTTTTGTCCACCTGACAAACTATATGGTGCAGCATTTAAATGAGTGTCTATTCCAACAATTTCAGAAACAATTTTAACTTTTTCTTTCATTTCTTCTTGAGATACACAATCATTCTCTAACTTAAAAGCTATATCTTCTCCAACTGTCAATCCTATAAACTGTCCATCAGGGTCTTGAAGTACAGTTCCTACTGAATTTGACAACTCAAATATACTCATTTCCTTAGTTTCTTTGCCTTTAACTTTTAAACTTCCAGAAATTTTACCTTCATTAGAAAATGGTACAATCCCATTTATACAATTCGAAAGAGTACTTTTACCTGATCCTGACGGCCCTACTATAAGCACCTTTTCTCCTTCATATATAGTTAAATTTATGTTATTTAATGTTGGCTTTGCTTGAGCTCTGTATTGAAAAGAAAAATCCACGAACTCAATTACAGGTTTTTTCATAGCAAATCTCCCTCGTTTTTTATGTAAATTACAATTTATTAATTATTATTTAATTTTTTTATTATCTTATTTTAATAAACTACTTACTATTACTTTATTCGCTTTTAGTGCTTAAATTTTTTATAGCAAAGTCTAAGTAATAATCTACATTAAAGATAATACTATATTTTTAATCATATGTATATTATGAAACAAATTCTTTTTTAAATTAACTAAAAATACCAGAGACATAAAGTCTCCGGTATTTTAATAGATATTATTCTCTATCTAAGCTTCCCTTTTTAACTCTAGTCTTAGAATAAGTATATAATAATATAGTACCTAATATTCCAACTGTAATCGCATTTGAAGCCCCTGCTACAGCACCTTGTAAATAAACTTTCTTAGCTGGTTCAGCATATATAAGTATATCTAATGTTGGTGCAATTAAAAGCCATGCTATTGCATTAGCCACAACTTGGTAAATATTAAATAATATCATTTGTTTTTTACCAAATTCACCTTCATTAACCTTTAATCTTTTACATGCTAACCCAATTATAAGTCCTATTGAAGCTGAAGCAATAACCCAGCTAAACCATGGTGGACCATAGAAAACTAAGTCTTTTAATGCATGTCCTATGAACCCAATAGCAACCCCTGCAATTGGTCCATATAAAACTGCCATTAATGCTAAAAATGCATAGCATGTTTCAATATTAGTATTTGGTATTCCAGATGGAATAGACCCAAAACGACCTAATATCATAAATACTGCAGCACCAATACCAATTGCCACAATTGTTTTAATTGATAATTTGTTACCCATATTATTTCCTCCTTCTCAATATACTATATGATACTTTAAATTTTATTCATAAACTACTCTTGGAGCCTTTCTAATAGAAATTATCCAATTAGTTCCTGTTTGTATGTTATATGCTTTTGAGAAAGAACCTTGATTTATAGCAACTGCTAAGTTATCTAATGAATTAACATATACTAAAGTCTCCCCAACATGAACGTCTGCAAATGATTTTGCATATACCATTATATTTCTGTAAACTTCTCTTGTATCATTCTTTATTGCAACTTCTACTCTATCGCCATACTTGATACCTAAACTAGTAAATAACTCTCTTCCGATGTTTGTCCAAAGACTTCCGAATCTAACATCTAAAACATCAATTATTCCAGTTACCATATCATTATTCTTTGTTGATTCAACTACTGGTAATTCAACTATATCTTCAACTGGAATTTCTGGTCCAACTTGTTCAAAATCTATAACTCCAGCAGCAAGTCTAGCACCTGTATAAGCATATATATCTCTTCCATGGAATGTATATGATGCTCCTGAATTAGGTAATCTATTTATAGTTTCATCTATTTCTCTTGCTTCTACAATTCCACAGATACGTTTAATATGAGTTAATGTTCCATTGTCCGGTGTTATTATGTATTGCCCTTTTGCAGTCTTAACCCCAATACTTTTTCTATTAGAACCTACTCCTGGATCTACTACAGAAACAAATACACTTCCTTCTGGCCAATAAACTACAGTTTGTATTAGTCTATATGACGCCTCCCAGATATTGTATTGTGGTATTTCATGAGTTAAATCAAATAATTGTAATGTTTTATCTACAGAGTATGCAACTCCATACATAGCACTAACAGCTCCATCCGCTATACCAAAATCTGATTGAAATACTAAAGCATTTTTCATAATATAAGCCTCCTGAAAATTTTGTCGAATTTTATTATACCTTTAGCATAAACACGAATCATATTTTAGTCAACTTATTTTTTATTCGCATTTTAACGAACATTAATCTTTTTCTTTTTCTAGACAATGCTTTCTAATTATACTTTTTTATTAGTTAGTAGTCAATAAATTTATCTATTTGTAATTGAATACTATTCTTTACAAGAAAAAAGGAAACCTTTTTAGGTTTCCAATAATTTTATATGTTTTGCTAATTAAGCACATGAGTTCCTTCACCTATATTACTTGTATAGAATGATGGTTTAATTTTTGTAACCTCTTCATATGCTACAGATACTTTTTCTTTGAATTCAATTACTTTAGCATTATCAACCAAAGCTATTGCACATCCTCCAAATCCAGCACCTGTCATTCTAGCGCCAATACAGCCTTCAATCTTTAAAGCTTCATGAACTAAAGTATCAAGATGAATCCCTGTAACTTCATAATCTTTTTCAAGAGACATATGTGAAGCTGTTAAAAGTTCTCCAAAGCCTAAGATATCATTATTCTTAAGCATTTCCATACTCATTTTAACTCTTTCATTTTCACTAACAACATGTACGGCTCTTCTTTTTATAGTTTCATCAGTGATGAATTTTTCTATATCATCTAAAGTTGCTTGGCATAGATTTTCTAATTTTCTTTCTTTATTACTATTTATAATAGCAAGCGCCTTTTCACATTCGGCTCTTCTTTCATTGTACTTTGAATCTGCAAGTTCTCTCCTCTTGTTAGTACTCATTATTACTAAGCTATATTCACCTAAATTTAATGGAGCATATTCATAATAAAGAGAAGCGCAATCTAATAATATTGCATGATCCTTCTTTCCTACAGCTACTGCAAATTGATCCATTATTCCACAATTAACACCTACAAATTCATTCTCTACCTTTTGACAAAGCTTAGCTACTTCAACTCTATCAATTTTTTCTGGATTTTCTAAATAAAGAATAATATATGCCATTAAAACTTCAAGCGCAGCTGAAGATGAAAGTCCAGCACCATCTGGAATATTACTAAATAGCACAATATCCATTCCTGGTACCTTATGCCCTAAATCCTTAAGTTCTTTGATAACTCCCTTCGGGTAATTACCCCAATCATCTTCCTTCTTATATACTAATTCATTATCTAAATCTATAATAACTTCACCAGCAACATTTTTTGATCTCATTCTTATTTTACTATCATCTCTTAATGCTAATGCAGCATAAATACCAACAGTAAGTGCTCCTGGAAATACAAATCCACCATTATAATCTATATGTTCTCCAATTAAATTAACTCTTCCTGGCGATAAGAAAGTTTTTATCTCTCTATCATCTACACCATATTCATTTTTAAATAACTGTAACATTTCTTCTCTATTCATTCTCTATTCAACCTCTCTTATAACAATCTATTTATAAAATTAAATAACAAACTTATCACTATCTAAAGTACTTGGTTTAAGAATTTATCTAGTCCAGCCTGTCCTTTTTTATTTCTCTTAAATACACCAGCATCTTCAAGTACTTTTGAGAATATAAATCCAACTTCCTTTTTAAGCAATTCCTTTGCCTCAATATAATTTAATGATGAATTTTCTCTTAACATTTTTTCTATCCATGGAATATGCTTATTAATTTCATTATTTCTTTCTGCTTCTTCTCTGTTATAATCTAATTCACCACATAGTATATTAGCTATAATATCTAATTCCTTCTCTAATCGTCCTGGTAAAACAGCTAATCCCATAACTTCAATTAATCCTATATTTTCTTTCTTTATATGATGAAGCTCCTTATGTGGATGGAATATTCCATCTGGATGTTCTGCAGAAGTTCTATTATTTCTTAATACTATATCTAACTCAAAAGCATCACCTTTTCTTCTTGCTATTGGTGTTACTGTATTATGAGGTATATCTCCTGAAAATGCTAATATATCATTTTCTTCATCAGAATACATTTTCCATGCTTCAAATATATCCATTGCTGCATCTATAACTTCATTCTTATTATTTCCCTTAATTCTAACTACAGACATTGGCCATTTAACACTTCCAATTTCAAGATTTCTATATTTACTACTTTCATAGTATTTTTCTACTTTAGCCTTTTCCATTGGGAATTCATGTCTTCCACCTTGGTAATGATCATGTGTTAATATTGAACCACCTACTATTGGTAAATCCGCATTTGAACCTATAAAATAATGTGGTAAAACTTCTATAAATTCAACAAGCCTTTCAATTGAACCTCTTGTTAATTTCATTGGCTCATGTTCACCACTAAATACAATACAATGCTCATTATAGTAAACATATGGTGAGTATTGCATAAACCACTCTCTATTATCTAAAATCATAGGTATAATTCTATGATTTTGTCTTGCTGGATGATTTAATCTACCTGCATACCCTACATTTTCTTTACAAAGAAGACATTTTGGATATGTTGATTGTTTCATTAGCTTAGCTTTTGCAATTTCTTTAGGATCTTTTTCTGGTTTAGATAAATTAACCGTTATTTCTAACTCACCATATTCTGTTTTTGCAGGCCACCAAAGATTTTTAGCTATTCTTTCTGTCATAATATAATTTGATGCTTTGCTTAAATCATAAAACCAATCTGTTGCTTTTTCCTTAGATTCATTTTCATACTTATCATAAAAACTCTTAACAACTTCACTTTCTCTTGGCATTAATAAGCCCATAATCTTAGCATCAAATAAATCTCTATGTGTTGTTGTATTTTCTTCTATTAATCCAGCCTCAACTGCATAATCTAAAATATTATTTAATATCTTAACAGGTGTCTCTTCAATTACTTCTTCTACTTCACCTTCAAATGGTTCCTCAACTTTCAATAAATCAATTAATGCATTTCTTGTTGCAATTATGTCCCACTTGGAAATCATTTCCTTACTCAATGCAAATTTTAAAAGCCTCTCAATTTCATACCCAATTTTATTCATAATCTCACCATCCACTTTTATTTTTATTTTTTAATTGATTTAACAAACTTTGGTTATTTGTCTATCTCATATTTAATTAATACTCATCCCATTAAATATTTCTTGTATTACTAATGTTGTAGCACCAACTACTGCTGCATCTCTTCCTAACATACTTTTAATTATCCTTACATTTTCACTTGAAAGCTTCATTCCTCTATTCTTGACAATTTCATTTAATGTCTCAATTGCATAGAATGTATTTTCAAATATTTCACCAACAACTACTATTGATGTAGGATTTAATATATTTATTAAATTTGTAATTGCTATTCCTATATATCTTGCTGCTTCCTTTATTATAGATATTGCTAACTCATCTTCTAACTTAGCTGCTTCAGAAATATCTTCTATTGTTAATTGATTAATATCAGCCTTTAACTCTTTTAAAACACTATTTGTACCTTGCTTAATAAGTTTAATAGCTTTTTTAGTAATATTATTATTAGATGCAACTGTCTCAAGGCATCCATAATTGCCACAATTACATTTATCTCCATCACCTTCAACAACTATATGACCTATTTCTCCTGCACTAAAATCAACCCCATAATAAGGTTTATTATTTATAATAATTCCAGCACCTATACCATTTGAAATATTCAATGTTACAAAATTTGATATATCCTTAGTAATTCCAAACCAACTTTCTCCTAAAGCCATTGCTCTAACATCATTATCAACATAAACACCTAAGTTTAATTCATTTTCTAATGCTTCTTTAATATTTATTTCCTTCCAGCCATAGTAAGGTGAGTATATAGACATTCCTGTTCTAGCATTTACTATTCCATGTAACGCTACCCCTGCCCCTAATATTTTTTCTTTTTCAATTTTACTACATTCTATAACTTCATTAATTAATTTAACTAACTCTTTAAAAACAAAATCATAATCATATCTTTCTTCATTAATTTCAATAGATTTTTTTAATATAATTTCTGCCGAAAGATTTGTTATGACAACATCTATCATCCCTACGCCAATACTTATTCCTATTACACATCTGGCATTTGGATTTAATTCTAACATTATTGGTGGCCTTCCTCCACTTGACTGTCCTACTTTACATTCAACTAAATATTCATCTTCTATAAGCATTTTAGTAATATTAGTCACACTTGCCGGCGTTAATCCTGTTATCTTTGCAACATCAGCACGTGATAAACTTCCATTATCTCTAATAACCTTAAGTACCGCTGAAACATTTAATTGCTTCATAAGTTCAAAGCTACCTCTTACTACCTTATTCATTACATCACTTCTTTATTAATTATTTTAATAAAGTCCTTAAAAAATTTTTCCCTTTTTAGGACTCATGAAATTGTTTTCTTAATTTTATATTATCATATTTTTACAGTTTGTCAATATAATTATGATTAAATTACTTCGATGTAAAATTAATTTTATCAATTCTACACCGAAGCTTATTAATGTCATTAATTTACTTTTAGTATTTAAAAACTTTAAATGATCTTTTATCTAAATTTATTTTCTTTAATTCTTGGATATTACCTGTAATTAGCTCTTTAGCACTACATTTTAAATTTAATTCTATAATAGCATCTTCATCACTATTGTTAAATATAACTATTAACTTTTCATCATTTAGTACCCTTTTAAACGCTAATAAGTTTTCATCACAATACACTTCTTCAAAATCACCATGAACAAGCGCCTTATTTGAAGCTCTAATTTTAATCATTTTTTTGTAGAAATTAAGCAACTCTTTATTTTGCTTTTCTTCATCCCAAATCATACATTTTCTGTTTTGAGGGTCATCTCCTCCATCTAAACCAACTTCATCTCCATAATAAATATATGGAACACCTAAATATAAAAATTGATATGCAATTGCTAATTTAATTCTATCTATATTACCTTCACATTCATCATAAATTCTTTTAGTATCATGACTTCCAACCAAATTCCACATTTGCTTAGTTATACTATCCATATATAAAACCCTATTTTCAGCCATTATATCTAAAAACTCTCTTGCTGTAATAATGTTTTTACCAAAGAAATCTATAATTGCATTTTTAAATGGATAGTTCATAATTCCATCTAATTGGTCCCCTTTTAAGAAAGAATTTGCTTCGTGCATTATTTCACCAATAATAACAGCATTTTTATTAGCTTTCTTAACTACCTTCCTAAAAGCTCTCCAAAATTCATGCCCAACTTCATCACAAACATCAAGTCTCCAACCATCTATTCCAATTTCTTTAATCCAATACTCTCCAACCTTAAGTAAATACTCTTTAACCTCTTCATTATTTGTATTTAATTTCGGCATATTATCACAACCGTTTGCAAATGTATAATACTTATTCTTTGACTTACTAACTGGCCATGAATCAATAAAATACCAATCCTTATATTTTGATTCTTTTTGATTTTTAATCACATCTTCAAATGCGAAAAAATCTGATCCTGAATGGTTAAAAACAGCATCAAATACTATCCTTATTCCATTACTATGTGCCTTTTCAACCAATTCTCTTGCTTCACTTAAAGTACCAAATTGAGGATCTATATCAAAGTAATCTTTTGTATTATATTTATGATTAGTTGTTGATTTAAAAATAGGCGTTAAGTAAATTAAATTTATCCCCAAATCTTTTAAATATGGCAATTTATCTATTATCCCTCTCAAATCACCCCCATACATACTTCTTTTATGAACCTTACCCTTTCCCCATGGAAGTGTTCCTTCAACATTTATATTGCTATCACCATTGCAAAATCTATCTGGGAAAATTTGATATACCACTGACTCTTGAAGCCACTTTTCTTCATAATATAAATCCTCTTCTGCTATATATGGAAATTGGAATGAATTCATATCATTATATTTAAACTCTCGATTAACAAATCCTCGTTCATTATATTCAAACCTTTGATTATTATTATCTATAAACTCAAAATAATATCTATATCTATTTCTAAACACTGAAATTTCTGCCTGATAATACGTAAACAACTCAGTTTCAGCAACAACTATCATTTTCTTTTTTAAATATGGATTTTCCCAATCATACCTATCCTTATAATAGATATAACATTCATTAACATCGTTTCTTGCTACCCTTACTCTAACTACTAATGTATCTTTATCCTTACCATAAGCATAAGGAGTATCTAAAACATGAAAAACTGCATGCTTATTCATATAACCACCTCATCTATTTTATAATATCTATATACATAATTATAAATTTTTAAGTTGAGCTAATTTGTATATTTATAATATAATAGTTATATATTTAATATATTTTATTTTAAGATGGGGGATTTTTTTATGTATGAAAGCTTTATTTCAGATTTAAATATATTTAGTAATGAATTTTCATCTTTTATCGATACTAGTGACAGGCCTGCTATACTTTATAAAATTCAACAAAAGCATATTGGTGAATTAGAAGATGATTTAAACATTGAGGATAAAAAAATAGATTTATATATTTGGAATGCTATATTTTCTAAGGAAATTATAAGACATGGTATTTCAAAGAAATACTTACATACTTTATACAATAAGTATTATGAAAAAATACCTACTTTAAATGATTTAAAAGCCTTACAAGAACTTGAACTTGAAATGGCTGAAGCATATCTTGAATTTTTAATTAGTGATGTTGAAGTGAAGGACAACTTTATAGTAAACAAGCTTCTTCAACATTTGCATATGAATATTGAAAGTTTTATGTCTCTCGATAAAATATCTGAACATTTAGGAATAACTCCTGAATATGCTTCTACTTGTTTTAAAAAGCATATGGGAATTTCTTTAATGAAATATTCTAAAAAAATTAAAATAGATAGAGCTAAGGTTTTATTACTTACAACTAATAAAAGTATGCTTGATATTGCTATATCTCTTGGCTTTTATGATCAAAGCCATTTTTCTAGAACATTTAAATCTTTTGAAGGCGTTACTCCATCAGAATTCAGAAATACACACTATATTTAATGGTTGCATCATGGTAAGGCGAAAAAATAAATAGAGTATCTTAAGGAAAGTTATATTAATTTCTAGAGATAATCTATTTATTTTTTCTTTATTAACAACTATTATATTTTTCTTATCTTCACTTCTGCAAAAGCTGGATAAAATCCTGAAGCCAATGCAACCTTTTGTGATATTATATGTGATTCTACTGTACCATAAAAAGGAACCTTTCCTCTACGTAGTATTTCATTTTTTAATGCTTTAACTACAGTCTTAGCAACACCTTTCTCTTCAGCGCCTTCTAAAACATTAATTCCAATTTGCCACATTACATCACTATCTTTACTAGCTCCAGCCATGCCCAATATATTTCCACGCTCATCAATCTTAGCTACAGCAAGTACATCTGGAAAATTATTATCAAATGCAAATGCTTCATCAAATCTATTATCATCCTTAAACTGCTTTATTTCATCTTGATTATACCATTTTAAATCATTTACTATATCATCATCTATACCATATGGCAAATAATAATGATGGGTATTTTCTATTTCATATCCAAATTCATTTAACTTTTTATCTATGATTCTTAAATTGGAATATAAAAATAGCCAATCACCATTTCCATTTGAAAACTTTTCGTTGCACCATTCTTTAATACATTCATCAGCAGATAAAATTGCCTTTCCATTAAAAACAAGTATTTTTAATATTTCTTTATCATCAGTATACCTTCTATCACCTTCATTTAACTTAATATTTGTTATTAAATTATTTCTATTATCAAAATCCTCAACTGAACAATTATAATCCTTGGCCAACTGCTCCTTAACCTTCTTCAATATTTCTTGCTTCACGGTTTTATTTCCTCCAATTTATTTATGATAATAAATCTGCTAATTCTTTATAGCTAGACACTTCATAAGTAGGGCTTAAACCACTATTATTTTTTTCCTTGTGTATATTAAACCAACAAGTATCAATACCATAATTAATACCACCTCTTATATCAGAGCTCAAGCTATCTCCAATCATAAGAATCTCATTTTTATTTACACCTTCAATATTACTTAAAGCATATTCAAAAATTTCAGGATTTGGCTTTGAAATTCCCACCTCCTCTGAAATTACTATATCTTTAAAGTATTTTGCGATAACCGAATTTTTAACTCTTCTTTCTTGTACAATGGTAAGACCATTAGTTACAATAGAAAGAATATACTTACTACTTAAATCTTCTATAAGTTCAATTGCTCCATCTAGTAAAAAGGATCCATTACCTAAATTAATCATGTAAGCTTTTGAAAATTCTTCCTCATCAAAACCCGCATTCAACTTATCATTTAATCTTTTAAACCTTTCTATTTTTAATTTTTCTTGAGTAATTATGCCTTCCTCAAGTTCTTTCCAAATAGCAGTATTTATTTCTTTATATATACTAAAATGATACCTTTCATCATAATCAAATCCAAATTCCATCATAGTATTTTTAAAAGCTTCTCTTTCTGTTTTTTTAAAATCAAATAAAGTTTCATCTGCATCAAATAATATTACTTTGTAGTTCATAATAATTTACTCCTAAATTCTATTTCTAATTTGCTCTTATAAAGTAATTATACATTATATTTTGTAAAACAAAAAAGGAAGCCAATTTAAGCTTCCTATAAAAATTTTCACTTCATTATATTTTATATTGCCTTTAAATAAATAACACTACCTTCAATATCTCCACATAGTGTATTAATATTTACTCCTAAATTCATTAATGCCCCACCTGAAAATACTTCCCTCGTTCTTATGTTCTTATAAATTGCATCCTCTTTTAAACCTTTTAACTTTATTCTCTTTAACATTTTAGTATCCTCTAACGATACTCCTTTAAAAGTAAGAACAACTTCTAATCTATCTTTTGATATTATTTCTATACATTCTACAGCCTTATCCTTAGAAAAACCTTTTATTTTATAAAATCTTTTTCCATCCTTACTATTACATATTTCACTTTTTGAAGATCTATCTTTAATATTATTACATACTATATTAAATCTATTGCTATTTTCTATAACAGCTATTCCCATAACTAATCTGCCCCCTTGTATAATTTTTAAACTATATATTAAATATGATAATTTTTAATGTTAACGTTACCAATAGAATATACTATTTTTACCTTAATATCAATAGTTTAAATAAAAATTGTTTAATTTTCTTAATAAATGTTCATTTTTTATATTAATTATATCTACTTTTAACAAAAAGGTTGTATCAATTTTGATACAACCCTTAATACTTTATTACTTTCTTGCCTTTTCTACCTTAAGCTTTTTACCTTTTATTGTTGAATTTTTAAGTGCTTCTATAACCTTGTTTCCTTTTCCATTTAAAATATCAACATAAGATACAGTATCTTGAACATCTATTATTCCTATATCTTCGGCAGTAATTCCTTCTATTCTTGAAATAGCACCTACAAAATCTCCTGGTCTTAATTTTTTCTTTTTACCACCATTGAAATATATTTTAGTAATATTCTTATTAATTACTTTATCTTTTTCTCTTTTCATTTTTGGCTTAGACTTTAATAACTTAATAGACTCATTTCTTTTTTCAGAATTTACTTCTGGAAGTTCACTACTTACTGGAATTTTAAAACCTATGTATTCTTGAATCATATCAAGTAATCCATCTTCATATTGATTAACAAAAGATATAGCTTTCCCACTAGCTCCAGCTCTTCCTGTTCTTCCTATTCTATGTACATAAGCTTCTTTTTCAACAGGCAAATCATAGTTTATAACATGAGTAATTCCTTCAACATCAATTCCTCTTGCAGCAACATCCGTAGCTACTAAAACTCTAAAATTTCCTCTTTTAAATTTATCCATAACATCAAGTCTATCTTTTTGAAGCATACCGCCATGAATTTTATTAACTGAATAACCCTTCTTATTTAAATTTTCAAAAACCTTATCAACATTCTCTTTAGTTTTACAGAAAATAACTGCAGTTTCAGGAGCTTCACTTATCAAAAGCTTACTTAAGTTATCCAATTTATAAAACTCTTCAAATCTATATAGTTCATGTTTAATATTATCAGTTATTAGCTTTTGTGATTTTATTTCAATATTAATAGGATTCTTCATATACATATTACATAATGATATTATTTCCTCGGGAATAGTTGCTGAAAACAGCATTGTTTGTCTATTTTTGTTTAAGGTATTAATAATATCTCTTACTTGATCTATAAATCCCATGTTTAACATTTCATCTGCTTCATCAATTACTAAATATTTAATCTCTGAAGTATCTAATGTTCCTCTATCAATATGATCAAATACTCTTCCTGGAGTTCCAACAACAAAGTGTGATTTTTGCTTTAATTCTCTAGCTTGTTCTGAAAAAGGTTGTTTTCCAAATACAGCAACAGCTTTTAATCTTTTAAATCTTCCTATATTTTTAATTTCTTCTTTTACTTGAATTGCAAGTTCTCTTGTTGGAGTTAATATTAAAGCTTGTGGTTTATTTTCTTCCCAAACTACCTTTTCACTTAAAGGTATTGCAAATGCAGCTGTCTTTCCGCTCCCTGTTTGAGATTTAACTATGATATCATTTCCCTTAAGCACTTCTGGAATTACTTTATCCTGTACATCTGATGGATTTTTATATCCTATACCATCTAATGCTTTCATTATTTCATTGCATAAATTATATTTACTAAATGTATTATTCAATCTGCTTCCCTCATCTTTATAAAAATTTATTATTTCATTTAATTAGTATACCCTATATTTATGTTAAGTAAATAACTTTAACTCTCGAAATACCTTTTTATAATAAAAGAATTTCTCTTAAACACTATATATTTTGTACTACTTTTAAATATTATTTAAATTTTTCTATATAACTAGTTTAAATAATAAAAAAGCAAATATTAAAGCTGATTATGTTAATCATACTTTAATATTTGCCTCTATTATCTTAAATTATGCATTTAAAAACTCTTCAATATTTAATTGCTTTTTAAATTCTTCTAAGCCAATTCTATCTATATAATTTCCTAATCTTTCTCTTCCTTGACCATGTTCAGCATAAATATCTATTACTTTTTCAACTACATCAAAGATTTTTTCATCTGGAATATTCATAGCTATTCTATCACCTAATCTAGGAATAACTCCACCTCTTCCTCCAAGGTAAAGAATCCATCCTTTAGGTCCTCCAATTAAACCAATATCTCTTGTATGGCTATCAGCACAACTATTTGGACATCCACTTACACCTATTTTTAACTTATTAGGAAGATTTCTTCCATGGAATGCACCATCTAATTTAGATCCTATTGCAACTGAATCTTGTAATCCTCTCTTACAGAAAGTAGTTCCTGGGCATATCTTTACGCTTCTAACGCATAACCCTATAGCAGCTCCAGGTTTCATTCCTAAATCAGCCCATGCCTTATCTATATCTTCTTCCTTTATTCCAACTATAGCAATTCTTTGAGCTCCAGTAACTTTTACAGCAGAAGCATTATATCTTTCTGCAACATCAGCTATATCTCTTAATTGCTTTGGAGTAATTAAACCTCCTGTTAAATGTGGCGCTATTGCATATGTTTCCATATCCCTTTGTACTACAGCTCCTTTATCTAATAAATCTTTCATAGATAAATCTCCTTTCAATCTTATAAAAGTAAAATTTTTAATATAATAACTTTCATTTAAATATTATATATAATTTTAATTAAAAAGTAAAAAGCTATCTATACTAACAATAATGGAAACTCACTAAATTAGCCACAAGGTGTATTTATCCTAGCTATATCTAATATTCATAATATCATTTACATGTATATTACTATTCAATATTATCTTAAATTCAGTTATTTTTTTATATAATTTATTGATTAATTTTAGTCATTTCATTTAATATATAAGCTAACTTTTTACTACTTATTTCAAATACATTTTCTTTAATTTCAATCTTTACTACTTCTACTTCTTCTGAAATTTCATTAATTGAATTTCTTAATTCAATTATATTTAATCCCTTTGATTCTTTTCTACCATATCCAATATCATATTTATGTATATCGGCATCATCTTTCTTTTCAAATAAATTAAGTACACCTTTTCTATCGCAAGCTAATTTACTTTTTCCATCTTTACCTAAATCATCACTTTCAATTGCATATACAAGCTTTCCATGGAACTTCATCATAGTAAATAGAATCATTAATTCATATTGATTTTTTTCTAAAAAGTTCTCTTCACCTTTGCTATTGAAATAAGCATTTAATAAATCATATGGAACCATAACCATGGTACATTTACCTTCATCTATAGAAAACTGATAAATACCATTAAATACTCCATACTTAATTGCTTCTATAATTTCTTCACCTTTTAATGTTCTTATATATTCAACTCCATCTTTTATTAAGCCAAAATGCTTTACAAAGTCTTGTGCAAATTCTCTTTCAGAAAAAAACCACATTCCTGGCATTTTTTTATGATTTAACGCACATAATGGCTTAGCTACATTATTTTTAATATCTTCTAACGAAGATTTTTTTGAAGCTATAGTATAAACTTCTTCTAACTTTAAGAATTCACTTAAAACTTCTTCATATTTCTTTTTAAATCTCATAACATCTTCTCTTGGAGTTTTTGAAAATTCTCGCATTAACTCTTGATATTTTTTAACTGTTCCTATATTCATATTTATTACCCTTCCCCACTTTAAATGTTTACATAATAATTATACATACTTTTGTTTGCTTTATCAAATATGTAAATATAATTTTAAAAATTATATTTATGTCTCCATTATAATTGGAATTATAGTTGGTCTTCTTTTTGTTTTTTCGTAAATATAATTTTCTACTGCTTTTTTCACATTACTTTTTAATACATACCATTCAATAACACCAATCTCTAAACACTTTTCTACTTCAATTACTGATATTTCTTTAACTTTATTGATTAACTCCTCTGATTCCTTAACATATACAAATCCTCTTGTAATAACATCTGGTCCTGATACTATACTTAATGTCTCTCTTTCAATTGCAACAACTATAGTTAACATTCCATCTTGTGCTAAGTGCCTTCTATCCCTTAATACTATATTCCCAACGTCTCCAACACCCAATCCATCAACAAATACAGCTCCAGTTCTTACTTTACCTTCTTTTTTACAACCATTTTTAGTTAGTTCTAGTACATTTCCAGTTTCTAAAATAAATATATTATTTTTATCCATACCTAAATTTTCTGCCAAATCACCATGATGTTTTAAATGCCTATATTCACCATGAACAGGCATAAAATATTTAGGATTAACTAAAGTATGTATTAGCTTCAACTCCTCTTGATATGCATGACCTGATACATGCACATCTGCTAAATCTTCGTATATAACATCTGCACCTTTTCTAAACAACTCATTTATAACCCTAGAAATAAGTTTATCATTTCCAGGGATTGGAGAAGCAGAAATTATAAAAGTATCTTCATGCTCTATAGCTATTTTCCTATGATTAGAAAATGCTATTCTTGCTAAAGATGCCATTGGTTCTCCTTGACTTCCAGTTGTAATTAATGTGATTTTCCTATTATCGTAATCTTTTAAATCATCAATACTTAATACACTATTCTCAGGTATATGCAGATATCCTAGTTCCATTGCAACTTTTGATATATTCTCCATACTTCTTCCATTAAAAACAACCTTTCTTTTATTTTTAATAGAAGCATCAACAATTTGTTGCATTCTATGTATATTAGATGCAAAAGTTGCTACAATAACTCTTCCTTTAGCTTTACTAATAATTCTATCTAATGTGTGCCCTATACTTTTCTCTGATAAAGAATGTCCCTTTCTTTCAACATTAGTACTATCTGCCATAAGTAAAGTTACTCCTTCTTTACCTAAATTAGATATCCTTTGCAAATCCATTGTTTCTCCATCGATTGGTGTATAATCTATTTTAAAGTCCCCTGTATGTAATATTGTACCAACTGGAGTAAATATAGCTAAGCTACAAGAGTCAGCTATACTATGGGTGTTTCTTATAAATTCAACCTTAAACTTATCAAATTTAATTACATCTCCAGCTTCAACATTATGTAATTTAACTTCTGATAGTAAATTATGTTCTTCTAACTTTGTCTTTACTATACCTATAGTCAATTTAGTTCCATATATGGGCACATTCACTTCTTTTAGTACATATGGTAATGACCCTATATGGTCCTCATGTCCATGTGTTAAGAATATACCTTTTATCTTTTTAACATTATTCTTCAAATACGATATATCTGGTATTATTAAATCTACCCCGTACATCTCTTCATCTGGAAATGCTATTCCACAATCAACAACAATAATTTCATCATCACATTCAAAAACTGTAATATTTTTACCTATTTCCCCTAGTCCACCAAGGGAAATTATTTTTACTTTTTCTTCCCTCATTAAAACAGTTCCTTTCGCTACTTTATTAATTTCCTTATATTTATTATTCCTTGCCAATTTATTAGTTATTCTTCGTTTTATTAACAAATAATATTTTAGCAAAGAGTTAGTCAATATAACTCTCATCGCCATTTAGTACTTTTGCCATATTATTTAGTATTCATTAATGTATCTTCTACTACCAAATCTTAAATTACGCTTAAAAATTTCTATTAATCTAAAATTAAAAGTGAATAGTTATAAGCAATATATACTAACCATTCACTTTATCCTAAAATTTAAAAACCTTATCTCTTAATTGTTATATTTTTAATACTTGTCCTACATATATTAAGTTTGGATTTGATATTCCATTTATAGCTACTAAATGATTAACTGTTGTTCCAAATTTCAATGCTATTCCACTTAGAGTATCTCCTGATTGTACTGTATAGGTTGTAACTGTAGAATTTGATGTTGATTCAGATCCTGATACTGGAATCTTGAGTACTTGTCCTACATATATTAAATTTGGATTTGATATTCCATTTAAGGCTACTAAAGTATTCACTGTTGTTCCATACTCTTCTGCTATCCCACTTAATGTGTCTCCTGCTTGTACTGTATAGTTTATTGTAGATGATGTTGATACACTTGCTCCTGATCCTGTTGCTGGAATTTTTAGTACTTGCCCTACATATATTAAATTTGGATTTGATATTCCATTTAAAGCTACTAAAGTATTTACTGTTGTTCCATATTCCTCTGCTATTCCACTTAATGTATTTCCTGATTGTACTGTATAATAAATATAACTACTATTTGAATTAGAATTAGAATTATTATTAGTACTGCTACTATCCCCTACAATCCTACTACTTTCTTCTAATAACATTTCTTCAGTAAATACATCCATATCTACATTTCCACTAACACCGGCTACACTACCAGTATCTGAATATTGCCATCCAGCATGACTATTTCCCCATATAGGATTACCTTGTGGAGAATTCACACCATATTCTGCTATCCATAAAGGATAATTCTCTAATCCATATCCGGACACTATATTATTATTAGCAAAGCTCACATAAGTATATATAGCTACTTCTGTGTTTGTAAGCGCTTTTACCTTTTCTAAAAATTCAACAGCTAATTCTGATAATTCGCTAGCTCCATAGTTTCCTGCCTTCTCTAAGTCTAAAACAAGCTTACAGTTACTAGTTAGTCCCTTTATAGCATTTGTAAAATATTGTGCTTGAGCATCTACTGAAACTGCTGGATCAAAGAAATGATAAAATCCAACTAATAATCCATTGCTAATCGCACCATTATAAAATTCTTGTAAATAAGAATCTATAAAATAATTCCCTTGAGATGCTAATATATATACTATTTGTGTTCCGCTATTTTTTACTTGTGAAAAATCTATACTACCTTGCCAATTGCTTATATCTATTCCTGTGTAATTTGCCATATTAAGCTCCTCCTTAGTTATATAATTTATCCTTAATTTTATAATATTCCGACATATAAAATTAGTGATTATAAATTATTAACTTTTAATTTTTTGGAGTTATACCAAGGCTTACTTTTCAAACAAAAAAGGAGCTGTCGCAATAGCGGGTAAAAAAATCCGCTAGCGATAGCTCTTTTTCTATATTTTCAAAAAAATAATTGTACATTTTCGATTAAAATCAAATTGAATATAAAAATAGACGCACTTAAATAAGCCTAATGAAAAAAGGCTTTAAAAATTTAAATTATGCAGTTTTCTTTAATTCAAATAAATGCTTACCAGTTCGGTTAGCCTGTATTTTGTTATGCAATTTATTTATATTATGAGCTACAGCAAGTAGTATACTTTCTGCTAAGACATTATTTTGTCCACGGCACATAAACCTTCTAAAATTCATATCATGCTTTAATTGAGCAAAAGAACCTTCTGCTTGAATACTTCTATTCATTCTAAGTAAACAACCTTCATCAGTAATAATTCTCGTTAAATCTTCTTTTCTTTGCCTATTAAACTTTTTTGAAGTTTCAAATTTTTTAGTTCTTTCTTCTAATGGTATTTTAGAATTATTCCCTTTAATACATTTGTTCTTGTAATTACAGTCACTACAATCCTCACATATATAAATTGTTTTTTCACTTTTATATCCAGTTTTAGATTTTACAAATTTTGTGCCTGACATTTTTAGTTTTTTACCATTTTGACATATAAATAAATCACTCTCAGCATCGTAGTCCATATTCTCTATTCTACTAATGTCATTCTTGTATTTTCTTGTTTTAGATATTTCATAATTAGCAGGTTTAATAAAAGCTATTTGATTATTATCTTCAATAAATGAGTAATTTTCTTCGCTTTCATATCCAGCATCAGCAACTATTTTTAAATATTTAAAATTCAAATTTTCTTCCATCCCCTTAAGAAATGGTATCAATGTAGTTGTGTCTGTTGGTTGATTACCAACAGTAAGCCACGTAATATATTCAGCATCAACACCATGCTGCACATTATAAGCTGGTTTAAGTTGTCCATTTTTCATAGCATCTTCTTTCATTCTCATAAATGTAGCATCAGCATCTGTTTTTGAATAACTATTTCTATTGCCGCAAGTGTATACCTTTTTATTGTATTCTTTAAATTTTAAAAGATATTCTTCAAGCTTTTCTATAGACTTTTGTAAAGTAGTTTTTTTCTTACCACATCCGTGGACGAATTCTATTCCTTCTAATTTTTTTAACTCATAAAGTTTTTTCCTAAGCTTCTTTACATGCTTCATTTGTACTTTATCCTTATAAATTAATTTAATGCCATAAAATTCTTC
>OGXC01000076.1_pt1 | contig 82779 bp, 82 predicted proteins | sample 1576201 | NCBI WGS metagenome assembly OGXC01 (sample SAMEA3541562, study PRJEB24748) | human gut metagenome | biome: human gut; feature: human-associated habitat; material: faeces | place: China | collected 2012 | reverse complement strand
GGAAGTAGAAATCTACTACCGCTTCATCGGCAAAATCGACTGACCTTTCTTTTTTACCCAACAATATCTTTAATTAAGGGAGACGGGTCAATCGATGCCTGATACCGATAAAATTATTCAACTTAGCCAACTCTTTCATGTAACGACAGATTATCTATTATTAGATCAGGAAAATGAAGGGAACATTCAAACAGGAATTTATTTATCTTTGACACAAGTACAAGAATATTTAAAGATTAGAAAACAATCATCTTTAAAAATTGCCTTTGCAACCTTTTTATGTGTGATTTCACCTATTCCATTAATTGGTTTTACAACGCTATGTCAGTACCAACGATTTCATATAGCAGAAAATTTAGCAATAAGTATAGGTCTTAGTTTTTTAATTATTTGTATAACGATAGCAGTTATCTTATTTTGTTTATGTGCTTTTAAAGTTAAAAAATATGATTTTTTAGAAAAAGAAGATTTTTCTCTTGAAAATAGTGTAAAAGAATACGCAGTTAAAGAAAAAGAAGCTTATCAAGATCACTATCACCGTTATCAAATTCTAGGCATTGCTCTATGTATTTTATCAGTTTTACCTATTTTTATCTTTTTAAATTATGAATTTTTAGAAAGTATTGCTGTTTGTTTTCTTTTATTGTTTGTAAGTATTGGTTGTTTTTTTCTTGTTTTAGCAGGAACTTATCAAAATGCTTTAGATAAGATTCTACAAACAGGGGATTATACCCCTAAACAAAAAAAGAATAACATTTTAAAATCTAAAATCAGTACCATCTATTGGCTTGTTGTTACTGCTATTTTTCTTTATTATACTTTTGGTGAAAATGGTAATGGACAAATACAATATAGTTGGATTATTTGGGCAATAGCTGGTGTTTTATATGGTGTCGTGATGATCATTATAGATTTAATAAGTAGAAGAAGGAATTAAGATGCAAATAGTAGGATATATGATTTTGCTTGTCTTTTATCTTTGTTATTTTATAAAGATGTTTCAACAAAGAAAACAAGGAATTCAAACAGATCATATGGGAAAAGGAAAACAAGGAATTCAAAAGAAGATAGAAATAATGATGAAAGGAGCAACGATAGCTACTTTTATCATAGAAATACTAAGTATTTATTTAAATACAACGACTTTTCCATTGATAATTCGCATCATGGGAATATTTTTAGGAATCATAGGAGATATTGTTTTTATTGCTTCTGTTTTAACAATGAAAGATAGTTGGCGTGCAGGAGTGAGCTATGAAGAAAAAACAGATTTGATTACAAATGGTATTTACCAAATTAGTCGTAATCCAGCCTTTTTAGGTTTTGATCTTGTTTATCTAGGAATGTGTTTAATGTTTTTTAATACAATTTTATTGATTATTTCATTGCTTGCAATGATGATGTTTCATCTTCAAATTAAATATGTTGAAGAGCCTTTTTTAAAACAAGAATTCAAAGAACAATACCTTCAATATTATCAACAAGTTAATTGTTATATAGGAAAAAGGACAGGTTTTAAATAACTTGTCCTTTATATGTTTTCTTTAATAAAATGTTCATATTGATTCCAATATTTTTGATAAATCCGTTCTTTCCATCAAGATTTATTTGATACATTCTAAAAATAACAGGTCTGTTTTTAGGCATCCATTGTTCCTTATAAGAATAACAATAATGCATACCAACCTTTTTCATGACATTTCCACTATGATTATTTTTAATATCATGGGTTGCAGTCAAATAACAAAGATTATCCTTTTTTGCTTGTTGAATAACAGCTTCAACGGCTTCACTAACAATTCCTTGATGCCAATATTCTTTTTTTAAACCATAACCTAAATCATGACTATCATCTAAATCAATATTGACATAATCAATAGGAAGATTATTTTCTTTTAAACAAATAGCGTAAGCATATCTTTGTTCTTTTTGATAAATAGAAGCGTATTTTTCTTGATAAAAGTCTTTTGCTTCTTTTAAATTCTTTACAGGAAACCAAGGAAGATAAAGATTAACTTCCTTGTCAGAAAAGATGTCATAAAATGCTTTTTAAATCATGTTCATTAAATTTTCTTAAAATAAGTCTATTTGTTTCTAATTTTGGAGTATTCATACAGTCTCCTTACATTTTTGTTGAAGTTTTCTACCAATAGTCAACCACATTGTAATATAACAAGCGCCACCACCAATGAAATTACTGATTGCTTCAGCGATAAAGACACCATTGATGCCAATAAATTTTGGTAAGATAACAGTTAAAGGTGCAACAATGATTACTTTTCTAAAGATAGAAAAGAAGATGGCTTGTTTTGATTTTCCTAAACCAACGGCAGTTGATTGTCCGACCATTTGAAAAGTCATCATAAAGAATCCAAAGAAATAAAGATGTAAAGAAGTAATACCATGAGTTATTATTTTTTGATTATGCGTAAAGATTTGAATGAAAAATTCAGGGAATATGGTAATTGCTAGCCAAATAACAAACATCATTATAAAAGAAACAATAGTTACAAATTTAATTCCTGATAAAACACGTTCATATTCTTTGGCTCCATAATTGTATCCTAAAACAGGTTGACAAGCATTAGCCATTCCTTGTCCAGGAAGTTGAGCAATTTCACGAATGGAGTTAATAATAGTCATGATGGCGATATAAAGATCTCCACCATAAGCTTGTAGTGTAGAATTACAAACAATAGTTACAATCGAATTGGTAATACCCATCATAAAACCAGCAGTTCCTAGTGAAAAAATACGTTTGACATAATAGAAATTAAGTTTAAAATATTTTTTTCTAAGTTTTAAAATAGTTTGTTTTCCTGTTAAAAACTGTAAGGTCCATAAAGCAGAAATTCCTTGAGAAATCACAGTTGCTATAGCAGCTCCTTTAACATTCATATGTAAAACAAAAATAAACAAAGGGTCTAATACAATATTTAAAACAGCGCCAATAAGAACCGTCATCATTCCTACTTTCGCAAATCCTTGACTATTAATAAAACTATTCATTCCTAGACTGACTAAAACAAAAATCGTTCCAATTAAATAAATTGATAGATAGTCTAAAGCATAACTAATGGTATGTTTACTGGCACCAAAAGCCCATAAAATATCTTCTTTAAAGATAAAACCAATAATGGTCAAAATAATTCCAAAAATGACAAGCAACGCAAAAGAATTCCCCATGATTTCTTCAGCGTCATCATTTTTACCTTGACCTCTAGCAATCGAACATAAAGGAGAACCACCCATACCAAAGAGATTAGCAAAAGCCATGACAATGGAAATAATTGGTAAACAAATTCCTAGACCACCCATAGCAAGGGTCGCTACATGAGGAATACGTCCAATATAAATACGATCAATAACATTATATAAAACATTTATTAGTTGAGCGACAATCATTGGTCCAGCTATAGACATAATATGTTTAGGAATACTTCCTATCGCAAAGTTATTTTGTGTTTCCATTATTAAGTTCTCCTTCCATAAATAAATTGATTTGTTTAAGTAGTTGTATAATTTTTACTTGATCTTCTTTAGAAAGTGTTGATAGAAATAATTGTTCACTTTCATTAGATATTTTTTCAACTTGTAATGCTTTTTCATAACCTCGTTTGGTTAAATGAATTTGAATAGAACGTTTATCCTGGTTTTGAGTTTTCTTTTCAATATAATTCATTTTTTCCATTTTATTTAATAAAGTAGTGGTTGTCGATTTATCAATACAACAATGATTACCTAATTCTTTAGGAGATAAAGGACCATATTCTTTTAAACAAAGTAAAAACTTACTTTGCCCAGGTAAGACATCAATTTGATTTGTTTGTTGATTAATCCATCTTTTTTGTTGATTAAAACATTTAAGTAATTGATGATAAAATTTATCTTCTAACATAGTTGCCTCCTATATAGTTTGAATTCAAACTATATTTTATACTTCTTTTTCTAGATGTCAATGATATGTTATAATAAATCAAACGGAGGTTACGTATGAAAAAAAGAATCATCATTTCAACATTTCTAATTATGATATGTTTACTTACAGGAAATTGTTATGCTAGAGCTGGTGGTGGCAGTGGCTCGGGAAGTAGTGGAGGTGGAGGAAGTTCTTCAAGTAGTAGTTCACCTTCATATTATCATGATCATTATTATTATGGACGTCGTTCATATAATCCAGTAAGTTCGATTGTTTCAGTAGGTTTATTGATAGGAACGATTTATGGGGTATATGCTTTTCAAAGAAGATATAAAGCTAATAAGCTTCATCAAAGAGCCAAAAAGCAATTAGCTATTTTAGATGATCAAGATGATTTTTGGAATGAAAAAAGAATCAAAGAAGAGGTAAAAAAGAGTTATTATTTAATACAAGAAGCTTGGGGGCGTCAAGATTTAAAGACACTAAAAAAATATTTGACAGAGAATTTATATGATGCTTGGGAGGCTAAGATAAATTGGAATGAATTTCAGGGGAAGAGAAATGAATTAAGTCATATTCATCTTCTTAAACAAAATGTAGTTAATTTATATGATAGTGAGAATGATAATGAAGATTATTTTTGGGTATATATTGAAGGAAAAATGAATGATGTAACAATAGACCAACAAAATCAAGTGATTGAAAGTTATGATGGTGTTTTTGTAGAATATTGGAAATTTAAAAGATGTGGAAAACAAATTTTATTAGATGAAGTTAGACAGCAAGATGAATATGAAAATTGATTTAAAGAAGTTGGAAATACGTAAGCATTTCTTCAACTTCTTTTAAATTATCATGTTTGTTTATTTGAATAACCCAAGTTTCTTGATGATAAGGGATAATGAGTTTATTGGGTTTTATGATAGCTTGTTTTAAGTAATAAGCGGGTATTTGAATAAGTTGAGTGCCCTTAGCGTTATAAATAATAAGAATATCTTGCCAATAAGCAATCATTAATTTTTTATGATTTTGTTTATAGGTAACAGTGATAAGTAAAAGAATTAAAAGAACACAAATAATGACCATATCTAAGTGATTATTTTTAAATTGAATAATCATACAAAGAGTTAAAATTATTAATAAAAAAGGAAGAGTTAATAAAAAAGCATAGGCTTGATAGTAATTAGAGATAAAAAGATGAGGTTTTTGGAAATAAACTTCTTCTTTTTTTATTTGTTTCTTAGTTTTCTTTTCAATGATTTTTTCTGTTTGTTGAGTAATTGCTTTTGTTATTAATTCTTGAATGATATGTTGAAACATATAATCACCTCATATATAAAATAACATGAAAGTAAAAAAGAAACAATGAAAGGGGTTTCTAATATTTTGAAATTATGTTATTGTAAGAAACGGAGGAAATTTTATGGACTTTGAATTATTGGAAAAAGCAGGAATGACAAAATATGAGATGGCAAAAAATGATCCATTTTGTTTTTTTATGAGAAGTATCGTTGCAGGGCTTTATTTAGGACTTGCTACTATTTTATCTTATACTTTAGCAGTGTTATTAATTGATCATCATATAATTGCATCTAAAATTGCTTTTGCAGGAGCTTTTGGAATTGGACTTGTAATTATTGTTTTACTTGGTTCAGAATTGTTTACAGGAAATTGTTTTACCACGATGTTTCCTGTTTATCATAAAAGGTTAAGATTTATTGATCTTATACCAATGTGGGGGATTTGTTATATAGGAAACTTTGTAGGCATTGCGCTGATTTGTTTTTTATTTATTAAAAGTGGTGTTAATCATGAAGCAATGAATCAATATCTAGCAAGTGTTGTTTCTAATAAGTTAAATTTTGATTATTTAGAACTTTTTATTAAAGGAATCTTATGTAATTTCATTGTTTGTGCAGCAGCATTTGTAGGAATGAAGCTAAAGGAAGAAACAGCTAAAACATTTATTATGATGATTATTGTTATGACTTTTGTTTTACCAGGATTTGAACATAGTATTGCCAATATGGGAACATTTTCGATGACTTTTACAGCTCTTGGTACAGGAATTTCTTGGAGTGGTGTGTGGTTACATATGTTACTTTCAACTTTAGGAAATATTATAGGTGGAAGTATTTTACTTGGATTACCAATTTATTTAATGATTAGACCTAAAAAAATCTAGCTAATTGCTAGATTTTTTTAGGTCTTGATAATTAATGAGTTCAATCTTTTTTGTCATTTCTTTTGCTTTTTGGCAACATATAATATCTAATTCATGAGCGCGTCTTAAATTATAAGAAGATATTTGATAAAGTTTCCAATCAATCATCGCAGGATGACACATTAATTCATAATTTTTAACATCTTTATGTAAAATCGTATCAATCATTTCAAATGTAGCATCTTGGTTATAGAAAAGTTCTTCAAAATAAACAGGTTCAAAATCTTTTTGTAAGTATGTTTCTTGACGAATAGGTAAATCATATTCATGAGCTAGCTTTAATGCAACATCAATATTACTATTAAGTAAATGAACATGATGATGAGAATCTAGATGGGTTGGTTTATGGCCCATGATTTTAATAAATTTTTCAATTTGAGCTTTCCATTCTTGATAAAGCTCTTCTTGAGATACGATAGCTTCTCTATTTGTATAAGTATCTCTTGATTTAAAATTTCCTTTTTCATCAACAAAACTTACATTTGTTAAAGGTTTTCCTACTGTAATATTCAAATGAACACCTAAGCCTAAATTTGGATAGTCTTTTGTCATTTCTAAATATTTTTCAATGTTTTCCATATTCATCATACAAGTAGTTGAAGTTAAAATACCATCTCTATGCGCTTTTAAAATACCCAAACAAACACCTTCAGATAAACCATAATCATCTGCATTTACAATTAATCTTTTAATCATAGTAAACCTCCTAGTTATATTATAAAGAAAATAAGTGAACTATGATACAAAAAATGCTAAAATACATACAAAGAAAGAGAGATGAAAATATGAAAGAACTCATAGTGGCGACAACCAATCAAGGAAAAGTCAAAGAAATTCAAGCAATGTTAAAGGATTTAAATATTGAAGTCAAATCTTTAAAAGATGTTTATGATGATGTTCCAGATATTGTTGAAGATGGAAAAACATTTAAAGAAAATGCTTTGATTAAAGCGAAATATGTTGCTGATGATTTACATAAAATTGTTTTAGCGGATGATAGTGGCATTGAAATCGATGCTTTTGGAAAGCTTCCAGGAATCTATTCTGCTCGCTTTTTAGGAAAAGATACCCCTTATCCAATTATCAATCAAGCAATCATTGATGCAATTGAAGGTAAAGAAAGAACATGCCGCTTTGTGTGTGCTCTAGCTTTATGTATTCCAGATCAAGAACCTATCTTGATTCAAGAAACATTTGAAGGTGAAATTCATGATCATATTGCCGGGGTCAATGGTTTTGGCTATGATCCAATTTTCTATTTCCCACCTTGTCAAAAAACAAGTGCAGAGATGACTTTAGAAGAAAAAAATAAGTACTCACATCGAGCTAAAGCGCTCAAAAAATTATATACGATTTTAAAAGAATTATAGAAGGAGAAAAAAATGAACCATATTGTATTAGTACATCCAGCGATTCCTCAAAATACTGGAAATATCATGAGAACATGTGTTGCAACCAACACATCACTTCATATTATTAAACCAATGTCATTTGAATTAGATGATAAAAAAATGAAAAGAGCAGGACTTGATTATATTAAAGATCTAGATTTACATGTTTATGAATCTTATGAAGAATTCAAAGCTAAAAACCCAGGAGAATATCATTTCTTTACACGTTATTCAAAACTTTGTTATACGGATCAAGATTATAGTGATAGTTCTAAGGAACATTATTTATTCTTTGGACATGAACATGATGGAATTCCTAAAGAAATTTTAAAAGAAAATTTAGATCGTTGTGTACGTATTCCAATGTCTGACAAAGTAAGAAGTCTTAATTTATCTAACTGTGCAGCGCTTACGATTTATGAAGTTTTAAGACAACAAGATTATCCAAACCTTTCTAAAGTAGAAGTTCAAAAAGGCGAAGAATTTTTATATGACTTATAGTAAAAAAGATATACTGACAAGTATATCTTTCATGCTATTTATCATTTCTTTTTCTGTTGTTTTTGTTGTCTTTTTTAAACCACTTTATTATTTTGATATTCATCATTTAAAACTTGTTGAAAATACACATTATACATATCAACAAATTAAAGAAAATTATCAAATCTTAATACATTATCAATCTATCTTTTATCAAGGAAAACTTGTTTTTAAAGATTTTATCATGTCAAAAGGTGGACGTATTCATTTTGAAGAAGTGAAACGCATTTTTGAAATGATTCAAATAGTATGTTTGCTTACTTTTTTTACAACTTCTTATTTGGTTTATAGACAAATTAAACAAAAAGAATATCGCTTTTTTAAATTGACAGCCATTTTAACGATTGTCATTCCTTTGATTTTAGGCTTCTTTGCTTTTGTTGATTTTGATCGTTTATTTGTGATGTTTCATCAATTGGTGTTTAGTAATGATTATTGGCTTTTTAATCCTCGTTTAGATCCAATTATTAATATTTTGCCTGAAAACTTTTTTATGCATTGTTTTATGTCGATTGTTTTTATTGTTTTATTCAGTGCATTTATTTGTTATAAAATCTATCAACATTATCAAAAAACGATTCTAGCTATTGATAATCATGAATCGTATACTCTTTAATTTGATTATATTTTTTATAACGTAATGTTTTAAAAAACATATAAATAAGTAAAAGAAGATGAAAAAGACAGAGACTCAAATAAATAAGATCACGCAATTGTAAGTATATATAGTAAAAAAGGCCAATAATGAAGATATCAACAATATAACAATAAAAAGGAATCTGACTTGAAAAAAATTTGGATTTTTTAAGCATTTTTAAAAGCTTTTGACGATCAATTAATAAAATATCATTGATAGCAGCTAATTGATAAGCGGCTTCTGTAAAATAAGAATTGGTAATAACGATTGCTCGATCTAAATGATAGTAAGAAATACCACCATATGCTTGTTGAATAGCGCTGACACCAATATTTTTTTGATATCTTTTACATTGAAATCCATAAAAAACATGCTTCTTTTTTGCAAGAATATCAATTCCATAATCACCACTTGTTTGAGTGATTTTTACATCATGATAACCGCTTTTAATCAAAAGTTTTTGAACGAGTAATTCAAATTCAAAACCAGAAAGTTGATCAATTTTATTTTCATTGATATGTAAACAAAAAATATTTTTATAAAATTGTAAAATCCAATGGATGATTGTTTTTATAAACCAATAGGGATATAAAAGAAAAAAATTATAAATAAAAGACATAAATTCACCTCTTTGAGATTATAACATAAGGAGCATTCTATGAAAAAATTACTTTTTAAAATGATTATAATATTATTAGTTATTATTACTGGTTTTTGTGGGTACTATGGTTATTTAGGCTATCAAATTTACCAAGATAAAATCCAAGAACAATCTTTATCTGAAAGAGTCCATCAACTAAAGAGTAAAGAAGATTATGTCACGCTTGATCAAATTTCACCGATATATAAAGAAGCAGTATTAGAAAGCGAAGATCGACGTTTTTATCAACATGGTCCTGTAGATTATTATGGTTTAGCACGTGCGATGTTGACAAACCTTACAACCTTTTCTTTTAAAGAGGGTGGATCGACTATTACTCAACAGCTCTCAAAAAATCTATGTCTTTCTTTTGAAAAAAATCTTTCCCGTAAATTTGCGGAGGTCTTTATCGCTAGGGATTTAGAAAAAATGTATAGTAAAGATGAAATATTAGAGATGTATTTAAATATTACTTATTTAGGTGAAGGAAATTATGGGATTCAAGCAGCAAGTCAATATTATTATCATATTGATGCAATAAATTTAAATAAGCAACAAAGTGATATACTAGTTAAAACTTTAAAAAGACCAAGTGTTTATAATCCATCTAAAGTGAATTAAAAGACAGCAATTAAGCTGCCTTTTTTTCTAAACATTTTTCACAGATACCTGACATATTGATATCAATAACATCAATATGATGCTTGTACGTTTTTTCAAATTGTTTAATAATTTTTTCATCATTATTATCAAGATCATAGATTGTTTGGCAACAGTTACACATAAAGTGCATATGTGGTTGAATATTGCCATCATAGTGAACCATGGTATCTCCTAAATCGAGTTTCTTGATTTGTTTTGTTTCAACAAGTTGATTTAAATTACGATATACTGTTCCTAAGCTTAAATGGGGATAATCTACTTTTAAGTCCTGATAAATCATTTCTGCAGTAGGGTGATCATATCTATGTTTTAAATTGTTGAAAATGAGTTCTCTTTGTTTAGAGTATCTAATCTTAATTTCTTTCATAAGTATCTCCTAATAGTAATGGTTACTATTATTATAAATAAATACCATATATCTGTCAAATCAATCCAAATTGAAGAAATAGTAAACAAAGAATAAAAGAAAGAATTCCATGATAGAGACGAGAAAGAAAATATTTTTTAAAAGAATAGGGAATAGCTTCTAAGAGATTATCAGCTTGCATCATAACGGAAAAACCACTAAAAGAGAGAAAGAAACATACAAAAGGAAGCATTTTTTTGGACTGATGAATGATCTTTAAAGAGCCACTACTAAATTCTAAAATTCCTTTAAGATAATCAAAAGAAAATTGAGGAAAAACATCTTGTAAAAAAGAAACAAAAAATTGGAAAATCAACATATATCCTAAAATAAAGAGGAAAGCATAGACACTGGAAAGAACACTTTTTTTAAAGGCTTTTACAAAAGAAAGATGTGGTTGTTTTAGAGTTTGTCGTACTTGTTTAAAGGTAAGTTTTTTTTGAGGATGGTGATAAAATAAGGCAAGTATGAGACTTGGTAGAAGGTGACAAATAAAAATTAAAAGAGAATAGGGTGTGTTTAAGGAAACAAAAATAAAAGAGATGGAACTAAAAGAAGCAATGGAGAGAAGATGTTGAAGTTCATCAAGGTCAATATAATTTAATTCATAAGCTTCTTTAATGATTTTTACATTGGTTGGATAGCCACAAAAAAAGGAAACAAAATAAAGAGAGGACATCATTGGTGTCAATGAAAATAAATTATAAAAAGGAATTTGTAAAAAATAAGCAAGGATATCTAAAATACCTAGATTTAAACAAAGTGAAACAAGAATCATAAACGGAAGTAAAGAGGGTAGAAGATTTTTAAAGACAATGGTAATGACATCATGGCTGACATCAACAATTGTTGACATATGAAAAAAAGAAAAAAGTGTTAAAAATGTGACAAAGAGTAAAGTAAAATAGTCATTATATCTTTTCATAGCGTCTCCTAATTGGTAGAATACTTAAAGAGGTGAAAGAATGAAAGCAATCTTAGTATTAACATCAACAAATCCTTTTTATGAAGAAGAATTAAAATCTTTATGTGAGGCGTGTCATATTGAAGTGGTAGATGTGGTGATTCAAAAATTAGAAAAAATAAATCCAGCAACGTATATTGGTAAAGGTAAAATTGAAGAAATTAAATTAAAACTTCAAGATGAAATGGTTATCTTTGATAATGAACTTACACCATTACAAGTAAAGAATTTAACAGATCTTCTAGAAACAGAAGTAACAGATCGTACAGATTTAATTTTACGTATATTTGATGAACGAGCCAAAACAAAAGAAGCTAAACTACAGGTAGAAATTGCTCGTGATCAGTATTTATTACCACGTCTTGTGGGAATGCAAGAACATATGTCTCATCAACAAGGAGGTTCAGGTTTTAGGGGTTCAGGTGAAAAACAAATTGAACTTGATCGAAGAATCATTGCAAGAAAGCTTGCCCGTTCTCGAAAAGAACTTGCTGAAATCGTCAAACAAAGACAAGTACAAAGACAAAGAAGAAAGAATAATCAAATTCCTGTTATTGCTTTAGTAGGCTATACAAATAGTGGCAAATCGACCTTATTGAATACTTTATGCCAGGATAAACAAAAGAAAGTCTTTGAAAAAGATATGTTATTTGCGACTCTAGAAACATCCACAAGACATATTAAAATGAAAAATCATGATTGTTTGCTTACGGATACGGTTGGTTTTATTGAAAGATTGCCACATCATTTAATTCAAGCTTTTCGCTCTACTTTAGAAGAAGTCAAAGAAGCAGATTTATTTTTACATGTTGTAGATACAAGTTTTGAAGACTATCAAATACAAGTAGAAACAACGAATGAGGTTTTAAAATCATTAGGGGTTGAAAATACACCAATGATTTATGTTTATAATAAAATTGATTTAAATAAATATGCTTATATTCAACCACAATCACCGTATGTTTTTATTTCTGCAAAATATAAAAGAGGTCTTGATTTATTAGAAGATGAAATCTCACATCTGCTCTTTAAAGATTATGAAGTATTTGAACTCTCTATTCCTTATAGTCAAGGAGAAGATTTTAAATATTTACATCAACATTGTTATGTAAAAGAAATAGAATACTTAGAAAAGAGTATTTATTTAAAAATAGAAGCAAGAAGACAAGAAATAAAGAACTATTTACATTATTGTTTAAAACATTAAAAAAATAAGCCAAAATTGGCTTATTTTTGATATATACGATTAAATTGGAATTTATCTTCTGAAGTTAAACGGATACCTAAACGTTTTAAAGTATCAATATCAGTTTCAGATAAGATAACAGATGAATGAGCTTCGCAGTATTGTAATTGTTCAATACAAGATAAAGCTTTTTTAGCATTTTCATTATTATTTGCAGAAATAGATAATGAAAGTAAAACTTCATCTGTATGTAAACGAGGATTCTTATTCTTTAAGATTCCTTTTTTTAGTTTAGATACGGGTTCAATAACTTCAGGTTCAATAAGCAAAATATCATCATCAATATTGGCAAGATATTTTAAGGCATTTAATAAACATGCTGAAGCACTTCCAAGTAAAGATGTTGTTTTACCAGTAATAATATGTCCATCATTAAGTTCAATCGCAAATCCTGGTTCATTGGTTTGTTCTTCGATTTCTAATGCAGGATTGACACATTTACGATCTGTAGCTTTTAAAGCTAAAGAAAGCATGATGGCTTCGATTTTAGAAATAGCTGATTTATCAACAAGACCACGTTTAAAATCAAGTTTTGTTTGATAATAACGACGAATAATTTCTTGTTTACTTGCTTCTTTACATGCTTCATCATCAATAATTGCATTTCCAGCCATATTTACACCCATATCAGTAGGTGATTTATAAGGACAAGTTGACATGATTTTTTTGAATGTTGATTCTAAAACCGGAAAGATTTCAACATCTCTATTATAGTTGACAGTTGTTTCGTTATAAGCTTCTAAATGGAATGGGTCAATCATATTGACGTCATTTAAATCTGCAGTTGCTGCTTCATAAGCTAAATTGACTGGATGTTTTAAAGGAATATTCCAAATAGGGAATGTTTCAAACTTCGCATATCCTGCTTTAATACCATGAGTATATTCATGATAAAGTTGTGATAAACAAGTCGCCATTTTTCCACTTCCTGGACCAGGTGCTGTTACGACAACAAGTGGTTTTGTTGTTTCAATGTAATCATTGATTCCAAATCCTTCTTCTGAAACGATTTTTTCAATATCATTTGGATAACCTGCAATAGGGTAATGCCTAAAGACTTTAATTCCTAAGTTTTCTAGTTTCTTTTGAAAAGCAATAGCATGTACTTGATTTTCAAAACGTGTAATTGTAACACTTCCAACATAAAGTCCAATGTTTTGGAAAGCATCAATCAATCTTAAAACTTCTAAATCATAAGTGATTCCTAAATCACCACGCATTTTATTGTTTTCAATGTCATTGGCGTTAATGACAATAATAATTTCTGCATCTTGTTTCAATTCTAATAACATTTTTAATTTACTATCTGGTTCAAATCCAGGTAAAACACGAGATGCATGGTGGTCATCAAATAATTTACCACCAAATTCTAAGTAAAGTTTGTTATCAAATTGTTTGATACGTTCTTTAATATGTTTTGATTGTAATTCAATATATTTTTCGTTACTAAATCCAATTTTTCTCATCTTTTATTTTCTCCCCGCTCCTTATTATATATAAATTGTTTGATTTTTAAACAAAATAATAATTATTTATCAATATTGAAGAAATATCAGTAATTTGATAGAATAGATACTATTAAAAGGGGGATTACTATGAATCTTAAAAATAGACATTTTTTAACATTAAAAGATTATTCTAAAGAAGAAATTAGATATTTATTAGATTTAGCACATCAATTAAAAGCAGATAAAAAAGCGGGAAAAATTGGACAACATTTATTAGGGAAAAATGTATGTTTGATTTTTGAAAAAACATCAACAAGAACACGATGTTCTTTTGAAGTGGCTGCTTTAGATGAAGGTGGACATGCGACATTTTTAAGTAACTCACAAATGGGGAAAAAAGAATCTATTGAAGATACAGCAAAAGTATTAGGAAGAATGTATGATGGTATTGAATTTAGAGGATTTAAACAAGAAACAGTAGAAGCACTAGCAAAATATTCAGGAGTACCTGTATGGAATGGTTTAACAGATGTCGATCATCCAACTCAAACACTTGCTGATTTTCTTACAATTGAAGAACATTTAGATAAACCATTAGAAGATATTAAATTTGTCTTTACTGGAGATATTCGTAACAATGTATGTTATGGTTTAATGTATGGAGCTGTTAAAATGGGAATGCATTTTGTTTGCCTTGGTCCAAAATCATTACATATCGATCCAGAAGTACTTGCTTATTGTAAGGAAGAAGCTAAAAAATCAGGTGGAACAATTGAAGTGACAGATAATGTTGATGAAGCAGTTAAAGAAGCTGATGTTATTTATACAGATATTTGGGTAAGTATGGGGGAAGATGAAAGCTTATATAAACCAAGAGTAGAAATGTTATCACCATATAAAGTAACTCAAGAAATGATGAGTAAAACAGGTAAGGATTCGACTTTATTTATGCATTGTTTACCTTCATTCCATGATTTTGAAACAACTGTAGCAAAAACAAAACATGAAGAAGGTATTGATATTCGAGAAGTTGAAGATGAAGTCTTTAGATCAAAAAATTCTGTAGTTTTTGATGAAGCTGAAAATAGAATGCATACAATTAAAGCTGTCATGGTCGCAACAATTGGAAAAGATGCTTAGGCATCTTTTTTAAATTTGTTTCTTTTTTAAGCAAATTATTTAATTTTGTGCTATGATAATTTTAGGTGATCAATATGAAAGGTAAGACATATGTACTTTCTGATATTCATGGTAATTTTGAAATATTTAAAAGAATGTTAGAAAAAATACAATTTAATAGTCATGATCAACTTTATATACTTGGAGACATTTGTGATCGCGGACCTTGCAGTTTAGATATCTATTTTTATATTCAAAAGTTTGATAATATTACTTTACTTAAAGGCAATCATGAATATATGATGCAAGAAGCTTTAAAAGAAGCAATTGATCATAATGATTTTGATTTTCCTAGTTGTGAATTTAAATTATGGGCACAAAATGGTGGAGAAAAAACAATAGAAAATATTCGAAATTATTTATGTAAAAAGAATTTGTATCATTGTGATTATACAATTGTAAGAAATGTCTTTTTGAGAAATCTTTATAATTATCTTAAAAACTTACCTTTATATATTGAACTTACTGTTAATCATAAAGATTATGTATTAGTACATGCAGGAATAGATCCCGAAAATTCATTAGAAGATCAAGAAGAAGATACGCTTTTATGGATTCGAGATTATTTCTTTTTAAGTGAATGTGACTTAAAAAAGACATATATTTTTGGACATACACCACTTTGTTTTATTAATCGAGATAAAAGTTTTGATGTTTGGTATGATGATGAGTTTCATAATAAGATAGGTATAGATGGTGGTCTTGCTTTAGGAGAAAGAGGACAACTGAATTGTATATGTTTAGATGATGATAAAGTTTTTGTAATCAAAATGAGTGAGGTTAATCATGCGTAGTGCTTTTTATAATTTAATTAATTTTATTAATACGGCTAAAGTAGATGATGTTTATGCAAATGCAGCTAAAAAGATATTAGAAAATATTAATAAAATACCAGAGTTAAATATTACAGATGTTGCAGAAATGTGTTTTGTTTCTACAGCAACAATTTCAAGACTATGTCGAAAACTTAATTATGAAAGCTTCAGTGATTTTAAAATGGATGTGACCATGAATTTACGTTATTTTAATCATGATTCAATGCGTATGCAATTTGACCATCAACTTCCTGTTTTACCAGTTGCAGGAAAAACAACTAAAGATTTATTTAATGATCATTTTGAAAATATTGTACAAAACTTAAGATCAACTTATGAAATGATCGAATTTGAAGAATTAGAAAAACTGGTAGATCTTATTTATCAAAGTAATGAAATTTGTTTTGCGGGTAACTTTTTTACCCAATCTGTTTCCATGCAACTACAAATTGAATTATCCTATTTAGGAAAGAAATGTACAGGAATGTATCCTTTACAAAGTCAAAAAGAAGTGGTTCGTGATTTAACAGTAAATGATTTGATTATTGTTTCTTCGATTGCAGGAGGTTATTGGCAAGATCATCCAGATATGTTAAGAGAGATTGCAAAAAGTAGAGCACATAAAATATGTATTACTCAAGTAGAAAATATACCATATCAAGAGCAATTTGATATGATTATTCAAGTAGGAACAGATCATTTATCTTTGATTGGTAAGTTTTCGATTACGTACATTTTTGAATTATTAGAAGCGCTTTATCATATAAAATATGGAAGAGCATAAGAAAAAGGGCAAACGCCCTTTTTAAAATTGTTTTAAGTATTCTTCATTTAAAGCAATAACTTTTTTCATCATCTCTTGACCACATGCACCTATAGTATTTCTTTTGTTAACGCACGTATTAACATCAATTGCTTGATAAACATCTTCTTCAAAAACATCAGAAATATTTTTAAATTCTTCTAAAGTTAATTCATCAAGATCTTTATTTTGACTAATTGCATATAAAACAAGTTGACCAATAATACCATGTGCATCTCTAAAAGGAACACCTTTATTGACAAGGTAATCAGCAGCATCAGTAGCGTTTGTAAAACCGCCAGTTGCTGATTTTTTCATTTTTTCTTTATTAAATGTTGTTGTTTTTAACATATCACTTAATAATTGAAGACAACCTTTAGTAGTATTTAAAGCATCAAAATACATTTCTTTATCTTCTTGCATATCTTTATTATAAGCAAGAGGTAAACCTTTCATTGTTGTTAAAAATCCCATTAAAGCACCATAAACACGTCCTGTTTTTCCTCTAATTAACTCGCAAATATCAGGGTTTTTCTTTTGTGGCATAATAGAAGAACCAGTAGAGAAAGTATCATCTAGATCAATGAATTGATATTCGTTGGTATTCCAAATAATCATTTCTTCAGATAAACGAGACATATGCATCATCATAGTAGACATCGCACTTAAAAGTTCAATTAAATAATCACGATCTGAAACACCATCAATACTATTTAAACAAGGTCCTTTAAAACCTAAGATTTCAGCACTGTATTCTCTATCTAGAGGATATGTTGTTCCAGCTAAGGCACCTGAACCTAATGGACAATAATCCATTCTTTCATAAATATCATGTAAACGTGATTGATCACGCTTAAACATTTCAAAATAAGCTCCCATATGATGAGCTAAAGTAATTGGTTGTGCTTTTTGTAGATGGGTAAAACCAGGCATGATGGTATCGACATGTTCTTTCATGATTTCATGAATAGTTTTTAATAAATCAACAAGTAAAGTATTCAACATTTCGATTTGATCTTTTGTATAAAGTCTCATGTCTAAAGCAACTTGGTCATTTCTACTTCTACCAGTATGTAATTTTTTACCAGTATCACCAATACGATCAATTAATGTAGATTCTACAAAGCTATGAATGTCTTCAAAGCTTTCATCAATTTCTAATGTTCCATTTTCAACTTCATTTAAAATTTCTTTTAAAGTTTTTTCAATGAGTTGACCTTCTTCTTGTGTTAAGATTTCTTGTTTTGTTAGCATTTTTACATGACCAATGCTTCCTTTGATATCTTGACTGGCAAAAGTCTTATCAAATTTAATAGAAGCATTAAAATCATAAACAAGTTGGTTTGTAGGTTTAGTGAATCTTCCACCCCATAAATTCATAAATTTCCTCCTTTAAATAAAAAGAGCAGTGGGCTCTTTTTATTTTTTGTTATTTAATTTCATTGCACGTACTTTAGTTGAAAGACCATATAAAGTAATGAATCCTTCAGCATCATGATGATCGTATAAATCACCAGTTTTAAATGAAGCGATATCTTCATCATATAATGAGTAAGGAGAAGTTGTACCTTCTTTAATAATATTACCTTTATATAATCTAAAGTTTGTTGTACCTGTTACATATTCTTGAGTTTTATCAACAAAAGCAGTTAGTGCTTCTCTAAGTGGTGAGAACCATTTAGCAGCATAAACAAGTTCAGCGAATTCAACAGAAACAAGACGTTTATATTTAAGTGTTTCTCTATCTAAGATAAGTTCTTCTAATTGTTGATGTGCTTCCATTAAGATAGTACCACCTGGTGTTTCATAAACACCTCTTGATTTCATACCAACAACACGGTTTTCTACGATGTCAATAATACCAATACCATGTTGACCACCGATTTCATTTAATTTTTCTAAGATTTCTCTTTGTGATAATTTTTCACCATTTAAAGCTACAGGAACACCTTTTTCCCAATCAATTGATAAGTGAACATCTTCTTCTGGAGCTTTTTCTGGAGAATTTGATAATACTAATAAGTGATCATAATTTGGAGCACATGATGGATCTTCTAATTCTAATCCTTCATGAGAAATATGCCAAATATTTCTATCACGAGAATAGCTATTATCAGCAGAGAAAGGTAAATTAATACCATGAGCTCTACAGTATTCAATTTCAGATTCACGAGAATCCATTGTCCATTTAGGATCACGCCAAGCAGCGATAATCTTTAAATCTGGAGCTAAAGCTTTAATTCCTAATTCAAAACGAATTTGGTCGTTCCCTTTACCAGTAGCACCATGACAAATAGCAACAGCACCTTCTTTACGAGCAACATCAACTAATACTTTCGCGATTAATGGACGAGCAGTTGCAGTCCCTAATAAGTATTTGTATTCAAATACAGCATCTGCTTGAACAGTAGGCATAATGTAATTTTCTACGTATTCATCAACCACATTTTCAATATAAAGTTTACTTGCTCCACAAGCTTTTGCACGTTCTTCTAGGCCATCTAATTCTTCTTTTTGACCAACGTCAATACAGCAACAAATAACTTCATAATCATAGTTTTCTTTTAGCCATGGAATGATTGCAGTTGTATCTAATCCGCCAGAATAAGCTAAAACAACTTTTTCTTTCATTTATAGTTTCCCCCTTGTTTTTATATTATAAATTATTATTATCATAAACTACTTTTTTTAAATATGCAATATCCTTGTTGAAATGTTGGATGTTAAAAAAGGTAAACGTATCTTTATTATATATAAAAAATTTTTTTCTTAATAAATCATTATTGACAAAATGGAAATTTGTCATATAATGATTTTAAACTCGAGGACTAAAAGAGTAGTCTTTATGGAAATAAGAGCGATCCTATGTTGATGGAAGATAGGAATGGAAGTAAAGATGAAGCGCATTTACGAGAGAAAAGATGGAAATTAAGTATATCTTTTGGTAGATCTGCCTTAAAGATGAAAGAGGTTGTAAGGTCAACTTACAACAATTAGAGTGGTAACGCGATCAGTCGTCTCTATTTAGAGACGGCTTTTTATTTTTTATAGGGGGAAAAGTAGAATGATTAATGTTGGAATTGTTGGTTCAACTGGTTATGGAGGATGTGAACTTGTTAGATTTTTATTAACACATCCAAATGTTCATATTGAATGGGTTTCATCAAGAACATATAGTGATCAAGAATATAGTGATGTTTATAAGGGGTATTTCACTTTATTAGATCAAAAGTGTGTAGATGAAGATATTGAAAAATATTTAGATAATGTTGATGTTGTATTCTTTGCTACACCTCAAGGGGTTTGCGCTAAGATGGTAAGTGAAGAAGTTTTAAAGAAAGTGAAAGTAATTGATCTATCTGCAGATTATCGTATTAAAGATGTAGAAACATATGAATCATGGTATGGAATTAAACATGCTTCACCTGAATTTATTAAAGAAGCTGTTTATGGATTATGTGAAATCAATAGAGAAGATGTTAAAAATGCAAGACTGATTGCTAATCCTGGATGTTATCCAACATGTTCTATTTTATCGATTTATCCACTTGCTAAGGCAGGACTTATTGATATGGATACGTTGATTATTGATGCAAAGAGTGGAACAAGTGGTGCTGGTAGAGGAGCAAAAGTTCAAAATCTTTATTGTGAAGTGAATGAAAGTATTAAAGCTTATGGTGTAGCAAGTCATCGTCATACACCAGAAATTGAAGAACAATTAGGGTATGTTTCTTCATCAAAAGTATTACTTAACTTCACACCTCATCTTATTCCAATGAATAGAGGAATTTTAATTACAGCTTACGCTTCATTAAAAGAAGGAGTAAGTGAGGAAGATGTTAAAAAAACGTATGATATTTATAAAGATGAATATTTCGTACGTGTCTTAAAAGAAGGAAATGTTCCAGAAGTAAGAAATGTAAAATGTTCAAACTTTGTTGATGTTGCTTATAAAGTGGATCCTCGTACACATAGAGTGATTATGATGGGAGCCATGGACAATCTAGTTAAAGGAGCTGCTGGTCAAGCAATTCAAAATATGAATATTATGTTTGGTTTAGATGAAAAGACAGGTCTTATGTTAGCACCTGCGGTTTTATAAGGGGAAAAAGAGTATGAAAATAATAGAAGATGGAACAGTTACTAATCCAAAAGGGTATCAAGGGGCTGGATTACATATTGGTATTAAAAAGAAAAATAAAGATTTTGCTTTAATTGTTTCTGATGTTGAAGCAAAAGCGGTAGGAACTTTTACAACAAATATGGTAAAAGCGGCTCCTGTTTTATGGGATAAACAAGTTGTAGAAAACAGTGATACAGTAAAGGCTATTGCGATTAACAGTGGGATTGCCAATGCTTGTACTGGAAAACTTGGAAATCAAGCAAATGAAAAATTTGCAAGTATTGTCGGAAATGCTTTAAATGTTGAAAAAGAAAAAGTTCTTATTTGTTCAACAGGGGTTATTGGTAAACAATTATCTACTGATCCAATTGAAAAAGGAATTGATGAAGCTTTAAAACAATTAAAAGATGATCATCAAGCAGGAATTGATGTAGCTACTTCAATTATGACAACAGATACAAAACCAAAACATTTAGCTGTTGAAATTGAAGTAAAAGGAAAAATGGTAACTATTGGAGCATGTTGTAAAGGTTCAGGGATGATTCATCCAAATATGGCAACAATGCTTGGATTTATTACAACTGATTTAAATATTTCTAAAGAATTATTAAATAAAGCATTAAAATCAGTTATTCCAGATACTTTTAATATGATTTCTGTAGATAGAGATACTTCAACAAATGATACTGTTTTATTACTCGCTAATGGTTTAGCTGGTAATGATGAAATTGTAAAAGAAGATGAAGATTATCAAACATTTAAAGAAGCTTTATATTATGTTAATGAATACTTAGCTAAATGTATTGCAAGTGATGGAGAAGGGGCTACTAAATTATTAGAAGTAAATGTAAATGGTGCAAAAGATGTTAAACAAGCAAAAGTAGTTGCTAAAAGTGTTTGCACATCACCACTTGTAAAAACAGCTATTTTTGGAAATGATGCAAATTGGGGAAGACTTTTATGTGCGATGGGATATTCTGGGGAAGAATTTGATCCTTATCAGGTAGATTTATATATAGAAAGTGAATTTGGTAATTTAAAACTTGTAGAAAATGGGATGGCTACAGATTATAGTGAAGAATTTGCAACTAAGATTCTATCGAGTGATTATGTAAAAACAAATATTGAAATGAAAATTGCTGATGCAAAGGCAACAGCTTGGGGATGTGATTTGACTTATGATTATGTCAAAATCAATGCTGATTATCGTTCGTAGGGGGAAAAGAGATGCAACAAGAGTTTAAGAAGGAAATTAATAAAGCGGAAATTTTAGTAGAAGCGCTTGGATATATGCAAAAATATGAAGGTGATATCGTTGTCATCAAATATGGTGGAAGTGCCATGACAAATGAAATCATCAAAAAAAGCGTTTTAAAAGATATTGCTGTTTTGAAATCTGTAGGGTTAAAACCAATTATTGTACATGGTGGGGGAAAAGACATCAATAGAATGTTAGATCGTGTGCAAATTAAAAGTGAATTTAAAAATGGTTTAAGAGTTACAGATCGTGATACCTTAGAAATTGCGGAAATGGTTTTATCTGGAAAAATCAATAAAGGTCTTGTAACACATTTAGAACAAATTGGAACACATGCTGTTGGATTATCTGGAAAAGATGGAAATATGATTACGGTAGAAAAGGTTATGCCTCAAGGTGAAGATATTGGTTTTGTAGGGAAAATTATAAGTGTGGATACTACACTCATCAATACTTTATTAGATCAAGGGTATACACCGATTATTTCAACAATTGGTTTAGATGAAAAATATCTTGCTTATAATATTAATGCGGATGATGTTGCTACAGCAATTGCACGTGCTGTTAAAGCAAGTAAACTTGTTTTCTTAACGGATATTGAAGGTGTATTAGAAGATCCAAATACCCCAGAAACATTGATTTCAAAAATTGATACTGAATCAGCTAAAGAATTATTTGAAAGTGGTATTATTACTGGAGGAATGATTCCAAAACTTAAAAACTGTTTAGAGGCAGTACAAAATGATGTTAAACGTGTTCATATTTTAGATGGAAGATTAGAACATAGTTTACTTATTGAAATCTTTACTAAAAAAGGTGTTGGAACAATGATTAAAAAATAGAACTCAAATATGAGTTCTATTTTTTTAGCTTTATAATATTGATTTCATCATATGTCATAAAACGATGTTGATCATTTGATTCTTTATGAAAACCATTAGAAATGAGAAGGGTAGTTCCATTATTAGTATGTTTACCACTTACATATTTTTTACCCATTTCTTTTGTTTCTAATCCGCCAATAAAAGGAATCTTATAGTATCCACCTAAAGTATGACCAGATAATTGAAGTTGGACAGAACTTTCTTTAATTTGTGTAAAATAATCAGGTTGATGAACTAAAGCAATTTTATAATGATCCTTATTGTCTTCGTTGATTAAACCTGAACAATCACCGGAATTTTCTAATCCTAATAAATCAATAATAGAATCTTTATAATAAATATAACGTAATTCATTATGCAAAACTTCAAATCCAGCTTCAGTTAATAAATTTGTGTTATTAGTAGAATCACCTTGATCTTTTTCTCCTAAAACAGCAAATTTACCATAACGAGAGTGTATATTTTTTAATATTTGACTTACTTGATCAGTTTCAAATGAATCATTACTATAAATATCTCCACCAAATAAAATTAAATCAACATCTTTTTTATTTAAATCTTTAACAGCTTCTTTTAAGTGATTTAAATCTTCTTTAGAAGAAAGATTTAAATCAGAAAAATAACCAATCGTAAAACCATTAAATTCTTTTGGTAATGCTTTTTGAGTAAATGCGGTTTCTTTAAAATGATATGTGTTTTGACTTTGAATATACCATTGATAAAGGCAAATAACTAAAAAACAAGAAAGAATAATTAAAATTATTTTTTTAATTTTATTCATTATTTTTTATTCATTATAACAGGAATTATCATTGGATTTCTTTTTGTTTTACGATAAAAATATTGAGAAAGAACATCTCTTGTTGTATTTTTGATTTCACCAAAAGTTGTTTTTCCTGCAAGTAATTGACTTAAAGCTTGACCTACTAAATTTTCTGCTTCACGAATCATAGGGAAACTATCTTTCATATAAACAAAACCACGGGAAATAATAACCGGTTTAGTTAATAATTTTCCTTCATGAGAATCCATAGAAATTAAAACAGAAACCATACCATCTTCAGATAAGATTTGACGATCCCTTAAAACAGCAGTTGATAAACCTGAAAGATCATTACCATCAACATAAATATCATCTACATGAATTCTTGGTCCTAAACGAGCAGTTCCTTTATTTAATAAAATAGTATCTCCATTACTTAAAACAAAAGAATTTTCTTTTGGAACACCTACTTCTTGAGATAATTCAGCATGAATTTTCAACATACGATATTCACCATGTACTGGGAAAAAGTATTTAGGTTTTGTAAGTAATAACATTAATTTTTGTTCTTCTTGACTAGCATGTCCCGAAGTATGCAAGTTATTGAATGCTGTATTGACTAAAACTTTGGCACCTGCTCTAAATAAGCGGTTAACAACAACATTGATACTTGATGCATTTCCTGGAATTGGACTTGATGAAAAGACAACAGTATCTCCAGGTTTGATTTTAACGAATTTATGTGTTCCATTAGCAATACGACTTAACGCAGCCAAAGCTTCTCCTTGACTTCCTGTACATAGAATTAAGATTTCATTATCAGGTAATTTTTTTGCTTCATTATTACTGATAAAGAAAGAATCAGGTGCTTTAATATAACCCATTTGTCTTGATACTTGGATGTTATTTTCCATTGAACGACCAAAAACAAGAATTTTACGATTAAATTTAACTGCTGCTTCTACGATTTGTTGGACACGGTGAACATTGGAAGCAAAGGTTGCTACAATTAAACGTCCTTCAGTTTTTCTAAATTCTTCTTGAACAGCATATGCTACTTGCTTTTCACTTTTAGAAAAAGTAGGAACTTCAGCATTGGTAGAATCGCTTAATAATAAAGTAACACCAGTTTCACCTAAAAACGACATTTTTTGGAAATCAGCAGGATCTCCTACAGGTGTTAAATCAAACTTAAAGTCACCTGTTGAAACAATTCGTCCGTTAGGAGAATTAATAATAATTCCTAAACTTTCAGGAATAGAATGATTGGTTTTAAAAAAACCAATATTAAAATATTTAGTTTTTATTTGATATTCATCATCGATACGAATCAAGTGCGTTGCATTTGTTAAACGCTTTTCCTCTAACTTTCTTGTAATCATCGCACAAGCAAGGGGAGAAGCATAAATGAATGGTATTTTTACAACTTGTAGTAAAAAAGGAATTCCTCCAATATGATCTTCATGACCATGAGTAATCAATAATCCTCTAATTTTGTTTTCATTACGTTTTAAATAACTATAATCTGGAATGACATAATCAATACCAGGTAAACCTTCTTCAGCAAATTTTACCCCAGCATCAATAATGATAATTTCATTATCGTGTTCAACACAATACATATTTTTTCCAATTTCGTTTAAACCACCTAAAGCATAAACTTTAGTATCGATTGTTTTATTATGTTTTGTATTTTTATAGTTTTTATGTGTTGATCTATGACGATTAAAATTTTTATTTTTTGTATTTTTATTGCCATTATATTTATTATGGATTGGCTTTTCTTGCATAAATGACCTCCTTATATTTTTTTGTTTTATTATAGCATAAACTTAAAATGTATTATAGACTATCAAAATGAAAAAAGTCAAATTATTATACCCAAAAATAAAAAAGATTCTCAAACGAGAATCTTAAATTTTTTTACATATAGCAATTGCTAGAGAATGAGGTCCAATATGACAAGAAACACTTAATGATAAAGGATCGCAAATAATATTTTCACCTGGATAAAGTTCTTCAAGTTCTTTTTTTAATTCTAAAGCGGGTGCTTCATCATAAGTGTAAGCGACACAAATATGCACGTTATGATAGTCATCATCAAAGCGTTCTTTAATATCTTTAGCGATTGCTTCTTTCATGATTTTAGTTCCTCTAGCCATTGTTCTAGTTTTAGCGAAAGAATCTAATTTTTCACCTTGTATTTGTAAAATAGGTTTAATTTTTAGCATCCCACCCAATAAAGCAGCAGCAGGGGTAATACGACCACCTTTTTTTAAATAATCAAGTGTATTAACAGTAATATAAATAGAAGCATTTAATTTATTTTCAGTTAAAATATCACAAATTTCTTGTCCTGATTTTCCTTGATCAGCTAATCTTTTAGCATCAATGACATCGTATTTTTGAGTAACAGAAATACGTTGACTGTCTACGACAAAAACACGATTATCGTATTCTTGTGCTAGCATCATAGCTGTTTGGCACGAACCACTTAATCCACTAGACATTGGAATATGAACGATTTCATCATAATCTTTTAAAATTTGATCCCATAATTCTTTAACGTTTCCTACAACAGGTTGAGAAGTAAAGATTTCTGCACCATTTAATTGTTTTTCAAAGAATTCTTCATGAGTTAAATTTATATCTTCATAGTATGTTTGATCATCAATAGTAAAAGGCATTGGCAAAACAAAAATACCAAGTTCTTTTGCTTCTTTTTGACGAATACCTGCATTACTATCAGTCACAACTGCGACCTTTTTCATAATACCACTCCATTTCTAGTATAATCACAAGCACATAATAACAGTTATAGCGATAAAATTCAAATAATATAAGCATATCACTTGTAAAAAAAAAGAGTTTTGGCATAATATAATGGAGGTGAAATTATGGAAATTATTACAAATGTACAATTTGATGAAGTTGTTTCTAAAGGTGTTGTTGTGATTGATTTCTTTGCTAATTGGTGTGGACCATGCAAAATGTTAGCTCCTGTTTTAGAAGAAGTTGCTCAAGAGTTACCAACAGTTACATTTGCAAAAGTAGATGTTGATCAAGATCCTTCATTAGCAGGAAAATATGGAATTCAATCTATTCCGCATTTAATTCTTTTTAAAGATGGTCAAGCCGTCGATCAAATTAGTGGTTTTGTTGGAAAAGATGTTATCTTAGAAAAACTTAATCCTTTATTATAATAGGCAGTTTGCCTATTTTTTACATATGATAAAAAATATTGTTTTAGATATGGGAAATGTCTGTTGTAAATGGGATGTTTCCTATATTGCAAGTCAGCTTGCATCTTCTTTAGAAGAAAAAGATTATATTATTAAACATTTATTCCAAACAAAACAATGGGCACAACTTGATCAAGGGGTTCTTTCTTTACAAGATGCCAAAAAACAATTAATTGAACAAATTCCTGATGAAAAAAGAGATTTAATTGTGTATGCTTTTGAACATTGGTTTGATTATTTTGATCAGTTTGATGAAATGGAAGAATTTATTAAAAGATATAAGGGTAAAGGATATCAATTTTATTTGTTGTCTAATTGCTCAATGCAATTTTATCAATATTATCAATCAAAATCTATTTTTCAACATTTTAAAGAGCTTTATACATCTGCAAAATATCAAAAAATAAAACCAAATTTAGATATTTATCAAGATTTTTTAAGTCGTTATCATCTAAAAGCTAATGAATGCCTTTTTGTTGATGATTTAAAAGAAAATATAGACGCAGCTATAAAAGTTGGTATGAAAGGCTTTGTTTATCATCAAAATATACAAGAGTTAGAAAAATATATAGAAAATATCTTATAAAAGTATGGATTATCATTTTTTATGATAAATACCATACTTTTTCTTTACCTATAAATATTTTGTGATAAAATAGGTGCGGAAATGTAAGAGAGGGAGAATATTTATGACAAAAAAGAAGAATAATTGGTATTCAAATCATAAAAAGCCTGTTTTAATTTGCGGAATCGTTGTTTTGGTTCTTCTTATTGTTTATTTAGCAGGAATGCTATATTACAATGATAAGTTTTTAAATGGAACAATGGTCAATGGGAGTGATGTTGGAGGAATGACATTACAAAAAGCAAATGATCAATTATCTAAGAAAGTAAATGGACAATCATTAAAATTGATTTTTAATGATGGACAAAGTGAAGTATTACAATCAGCTCAATTAGGTGTATCTTATAATAAAGATAATTCATTGAATCAATTAATGAAAAATCAAAATAAATGGGCTTGGTTTATAGGATTCTTTAAAAATGAAAAAAATACTTTAACTGATTTAATACAAATCAGTGATGAAAACTTAACAAATGGTATAGCATCAATGGAACATGCTAAAGAAGAAAATCAAATTGCACCAACAGATGCCTATATTCAATATAAAGATGGAAGTTTTTCAATTATTGAAGAAACGTTAGGATCAAAATTTAATACTGAAGAATTAGTTAAAAATATCAAGGTAGCTTTAAGTGAAGGAAAACAACAATTAGATGTTACAAAAGCTAATGGTTATGTTAAACCTCAAGTTTACAAAGATGATCAAGATTTGAATAACCAATTAAAGGCAGCAAATGAATATTGTTTATCAACAATTACATATACAACACCTAAAGGAAAAGAAATTGCTTTAGATGGAAGTACACTTATTACTTGGTTAAGTAAACAAGATGATGGAAGTTATACAAAAGATGAAAGTGTTTTTAAAGAAAAATTAACTGCCTTTGTTAAAGAACTTGCAAGTCAATATAATTCCATTGGCGCAACAAGAACGTTTACTGGAAAAGATGGACAAAGTCACACAGTCAGTGGAGGAACTTATGGATTTAGAGTTTCTACTGATAGTGAAGTAAGTGCATTATTAAAAATGATCAATGAAAATAAAAGTGAAAATAATAGAACACCTGAACATACAGGACAACTTCCATCAGGAGAAAATGGTGGACTAGGAACGACATATTTAGAAATCAATATTACAAAACAACATTTATGGCTTGTTAAAGATGGAGCGGTTGCTCTAGAAAGTGATTTTGTAAGTGGTAAAGAAAGTGATCCTTCAAGACTTACACCAAATGGTACATATTATATTTATAATAAGGAAAGAAATAGAGTTTTAAGAGGAACAAAACAACCAAATGGGAAATATGAATACGAATCACCAGTTTCATATTGGATGCCATTTAATAAAGGTATTGGATTACATGATGCTTCATGGAGAAGTACATTTGGTGGAAATATTTATATTAATAGCGGTTCACATGGATGTATTAACTTACCAACAGGATTTGCTGGAAGCTTATATTCACAAATTTATGTTAATTTACCAGTTGTTGTTTATCGATAAAATAAAAAAGCTGAACGATTATTCGTATCAGCTTTCTTTTTTGTTATTTTACAACAACGTTTTGAGCTTGTGGACCACGATCAGTTTCAACTACATCATAGTCAACAGTTTGTCCTTCTTCTAATGTTTTGTATCCATCAGCTTGAATTGCTGAGAAATGAACGAAAATATCTTTTCCTTCTTCACTAGTGATGAATCCAAAACCTTTTTCTGAATTAAACCATTTTACTTTTCCGACAGCCATGTCTGGTACCTCCTATAAATATTACAAATGGAAATACTCTATGTATAAAATCGCAAATATGAGATTGTGTACATAAAGTGAAATACAACTTCCTTCATATTTGAGATATTTTAGAAAATTATATAAAACCTTTGCATGTCTATTATATCATTACAAAAAATATTTTGTAAACAGTTTCAATTTATTTTTTTAATGATAAAATAATAGAAAGGAGGAATTATTATGCCATATATATCATTGAAAACAAATCATAAATTAACATTACGACAAGAAAATATTATAAAATCTAAGACAGGTGAACTTATTTCATTAATTCCTGGAAAATTTGAAAAATCATTAATGATTCATATGGAAGATGATCAAATTATGTACTTTAAAGGGGAAGAATTAACTTGTATGATGATTGAAATTAATCTTTATAAAAGTGCAGAGTTTGAGGATAAAAAAAGGCTTACAGAAGCAATGATTCAAATGATTCATGAAACAACGAAAATCGAAGCTGATAATATTTATGTTATTTTCCATGAATTTGATCATTGGGGACTTAATCAAACATTGATTTAAAATAAGAGCAGGTTATCCTGCTCTTATTTGCTTACGTGACCACTATTTAAACCTTCATCTTTTTTATTTAAAGGAAGCCAGTCTAAAATTTTTAAAATATAACGATCCCAAAAATCCCATTCATGATTTCCAGGTCCTTCTTCATAAGTTAAATCAACATTTTCTTGAAGTAAATAATCACGATATTTTCTATTTGTTTCAAGTAAAAAATCATCAGTTCCAATACACATATACATGTGAGGTAATTGATCGTGTGGAATTTGTTTAATTAATGCATAGTAATCCTTATCACTACCTTTAAGTTTTGTTATATCACCAAATAAACTTTCATAATATTTTTTAGCATCAACACCTTGTATGATAGGTGGTTTACAATCAAGCCAGTCTTCTAACATTAATGCACTTGAAAGTCCTGCGATATAGCCAAATGTTTGATAATACTTTAATCCATTAACAATTGCTCCATAGCCACCCATCGAAAGTCCAGCAATAAAAGTATCTTCTTTTTTATTAGAAAGAGGAAACATGGCTCTTGTCATTTCTACAAGTTCTTCACCTATGAATTGACTATAGTGGTTATGGGTGTTTGCTTGATCAACGTAGAACATATTTTCACCACTAGGCATAACAACACATAATCCTCTTTCATTTGCGAATCTTTGAATACGAGTACCATAAAGCCAATCATTTTGATCACCAAAGATGCCATGGAGTAAATATAGTGTTTTATACTCTTTTCTTTTAGTATATGTCATATTTTCCATGTCAAGTGTATCGGTTGGTAAGATAACAGTGACATCAACTGTTCTAAGTAATGCTTTTGATAAATAATTTAATTGAATAATTGCCATAATTACACCTTCCTTAATATATCTAATGTATGTGAGCTTGCACCTATCATATCTTGTCTTTCGCAAGTAGATAAATGATATTGCATAAAAAGTTCAAAAGTTTCATCATCCATTTTATTTAAAATAGGACGCATATAGTCTGCTGGACCATCAGCCGCGATAATTTTTATTCTTTCTAAGTTCAAATCTTGATTTAATTGATCAATTAAATCAATTCTTACATAACTATATAAATCATCAATATTTGTTTGTGTTTGAAAGTTTTGATCAATTTTTCCGTTTTTTAGAGCTTCTTTAATGTGTCCATCTCTAAAGCCGTGCACTAAAACACTATAATCATTCATGACATAGGCAACTAAAATAGTCCCACCTGTTTTAGTAACACGTTTTGCTTCAGATAATGCTTTTAATTTATCTTCATAACTAAACAAATGGTACATAGGTCCAAATAATAAAGTTATATCAAAAGTTTCATCCTTGTATCTAGATAAATCTAAAGCAGTACCTTGATAAGCTTTAACAGTACTTTTTTTAGCTTTTAACATGCCTAAATTATATTTAACAAGTTCAATAGCATCGACTTCATAACCTTCTTGATTTAAAGCAACAGAATATCTACCAGTACCAGCACCAATATCTAAAATATGATCACCTGGTTTTAAATAATCATGAATATATTTCATAGAGGTACGATATTCTACTTGACCATGCTTCCTTAAAAGACGTTTATCTTCACAAAATTTTCCATAGTAATTTTCTAATTCGTTCATATACTTATCCTTTTCATTTATTTGTTTTTTTTATTGTATAATAATTATTGAAAATAATGTAGATATTTTTATAAAAAAGCTTTACAAAGTATACGAAATAGTGTAAATTAATACATGCAGTTGATACGGCGGACGTGGCGAAGTGGTTAACGCACCGGATTGTGGCTCCGGCATTCGTGAGTTCGATTCTCATCGTCCGCCCCATTAGTGAAGATAAAGTCCTTAATAAAGGATTTTTTTGTTTATGGAGAAGAATATGATTAAATTAGTACAACCACAAATAACAGATTTAAAATATAGAAAAAAATTATTAAAAGATAAAAAGACAATGGCTTTTAATAAAATCAATGGGGGAACTGTTGATTTTAATGAAAAAATATGGAAGTCTTGGTATCAATTATGGATGAATGATACTAAACATTATTATGCTTATGTTTATGATGATGAAATAAAAAAATATATTGGTGAAGTATCTTATTATTTTGAAGAAGAATATCGAGAATATGTTTTAAATATTATCATTGAATATCCTTATAGACATTTAGGAAAAGGAAAAGTTGCTTTAGAACTTTTATGTAAACAAGCTAAAGAAAGTGGTCTACGCTTTTTATGTGATGATATTGAAACAAATAATCCAGCTAAAAATCTTTTTCTTGATATAGGCTTTAAAGAAGTTTGGGCAAGAGAAAATATTACAATGTTGAAAAAACGTCTTTAGAACCATTTTGGTTCTTTTCTTTTCACAAGATTTACACATCTCTTTTATATACTTAAATAAAGGAAGGGTGAAGTCTTATGAAAAAGAAGTTAGACATGTATTTGATTTATCTTATTTATATTTTTGAATTAATTTATACAATGAGTGCCATGTATTTTAATAATTCGATAGTAACACATAAAATAGAAATCTTTGAAAATATCTATCAAATCGCTTATTGTATGATTTTTATTGTAGGAATTCTTTATATTTTGTTGCTTATTTATAAAGTAGGGCATCATGAAAGTATTGATTTAAAGAAAAATACAGGTTTATTATTTGGAATCGTTTTTATGGATCTTGTATTATATGGCTTTTTTATTATTCCTATGTTAGTAAGTTCACCTGCTATGAAAATGGTTTGTATTTGTTTTTTAATACATTTACTTATTTGTATTAAAGAGAAACAATTATTTGTTTTAGAAAAATAATTTTAAGATGAAAGTGACTGCTTTCATCTTTTTTTCATTTAAGCATGGTATGATAGAGATGGTGATAATTATGAAAAAAATATTAATTGTAGAAGATGATGAAAGTATCGCAGATTCTTTAAAGGAAATGTTGGAGCATAAGGATTATATTGTGGAAGTTTCTTATTCTAAAAAAGAAACTTTAGAGAAATTAAATGAATATATTGATCTCATTCTTTTAGATATTCAATTACCTGATGGTAATGGAATTTCTTTATGTAAAGAAATTAAAGAAAAGTATGAGGTGCCTATTATTTTTTTAAGTTGTTTAAGTGATGAAGAAACTATTGTAAGGGGATTAAACGAAGGTGGCGATGATTATGTATGTAAGCCTTTTGGTATTAAAGAACTTTGTGCCAGAATTGAATGTAACCTTAGAAAAGTAACAAAGCAACAAGGGGTTTACTATATAGATGATTTAATTATTGATACGTTAAAACATAAAGTTTTTAAAGATAATAAGGAATTAGAATTGAGTACGATTACTTTTGCTTTATTAGTGGCTTTGGTAGAAGGTCATGGAAGGGTGCTTACCAGAGATTATTTATTAATGTTGATTGAAGATATAACGGGGCATGTAGTGGAAGATAATACGTTAACAGCTCATTTAAAAAGATTAAGACAAACATTAGGAGAATATCAAAATCGAAAATATATTGAAACATTAAGGGGTGTAGGGTATCGATGGAAAATATAAAAAAAGAAAAGAATAATCATGTTTGTCTGATTATTTCATTTGTATTAATGATTGTTGTAGAAATCTATTCTTTTTTGGTAAGTAATATTTTTAATGTCTTTATTTTTACAAGTATTCTTTTTTATTTTTTGGAACAAAAAAATAAAAAGAAACAAATGAATTATTTAATACAGTGTTGTGATGCCATTATTGAACAAAAAGATTTTTCTATCATTGATGGTGAATCCAAAGAAAGTTTATTATCTAATAAATTATTTTTACTTAATAAAAGATATCATCAATCCTTAAAAGCTATCAAAAAAGAACAGCTAAAACTAAAGGATTATATCGAAGATATCTCTCATCAATTAAAAACACCAATTACTTCTATCCGTATACAAACAGAACTTTTACTTGAAGAAAATCAAAATAAAAAACTCTATGCAATAGAACATCAAATACAACGAATACAACTTTTAGTCAATGACTTACAAACCATCGCCTTATTAGATTCTCATAATATCCAATATTGTTTTAAAGAATATGATTTACAAATGCTTATTGATGAAATAGAAGAAGATTTAGACTACCTAAATCCGCAAATTCATTTAAATAAAAATATAAAAGTATTATGTGATGAAAAATGGTTTATAGAAGCATTAGAAAATATTATTAAGAATTGTTTAGAAAAAAATTCTACACTCCTTTCTATTTTTGCTTATGAAAATGAAACAACTTTAAAAATGATGATTCAAGATCAAGGAAATGGTTTTAAGGAAAAAGATCTTCCTTTTTTATTTCAAAGATTTTATCGTGGGGAAAATTCAAAAGGGACAGGATTAGGGCTTTATATAGCTAAAGAAATAATAGAGGCTCATCACGGTTTTATTAAAGCTTATAATCAACAAGGTGCTTGCTTTGAAATTGTACTTCCTCAAATGAAAATGAAGAAAAAAATCTAATTTCACTTAGTTTTCACGATTGAACCGTAAGATAAAGTTAAAGGAGGAAAGAATATGTCACATACGATCAATATGCTCGCAAAAAGAAATATTCAAAAGTATAAAAAGCATTATCTTATTGTTTCAATCGTTCTTTTAATTGTTTCTACTCTTATTTTTTCAAGTTCTTTTATTGTTGATAATCTGTATCAGATGAAAAAGAATTATCATATTTCAACCTATGGTTCTTGGTATACACGAATAGAAAATATTGATGAACAAACTCAAAAAGGAATTGAAATCTACAGCAAAGACTATTTTAAAGATATTATTAAATATGGTTATGTAGATTTTCAAGGAAAATATGATAATTACCAAGTAGGTCATATTGAAAAGAATATTTATTCATTGTGTCGAGTAAAAATTATTAAAGGAAGAAAAATACAAAATGATCAAGAAATTTTAATCAATCAAAAAGTTTCTAAAAAGTATAAACTTTATGATCAAATAGAAATAGAAGGAAAAAATTATACGATTGTTGGTATTTTACAAACCGCCAATAAAAACTTACCTGATATTTATACAAACTTAGAGACGTATCAAACAAAAGATTATTATTCGAATATGTCTGTTTTATCAGATAATCATTATATTCAATTTAATGATGGAAATAACTATCAAGAAATAGAAATTCATTATGATTATAATCCTTATGGTTATGATCAAAATGAAATTCATAATCAAGTAGAAAAAGCAACCAATCAGCTCCAACAAACGTTTGAATTTATTATAATTACACTTTTTGTTTTATTCGCTTTAACTTCTACTTCCCTAAAGAAGAGAATGAAAGAAATGGCTCTTTATCGAGGAATAGGAATGACAACGAATCAATTAATGATGATGGTCATGCAAGAAAACATGCTGATTTCTTTTCTTTCTATTTTAATAGGATTGTTAATAGGTGTATGTGTATCTTTAGGTTATCTCTATCTTCAAAGTAAAACCTATCATACATTTATTTATCAAATTTCATTTAAAGAAATATTATTTTTAGTATTGGTATTGATGAGTTGTATTTTTATAACGGTTCTCATTCCCATTTATTCAAGCTCTAAGAATGCTTTGGCAGGTACTTTTGATAGCAAAAAGTTTAATTATATTCAAGTAAGATATAAAAAATTAAAAAAACAAACACTTGCTTCCTTAAGTGCGAGAGAGTTATGGGCAAATAAAAGAATGAATATCTGTTTTTATGTATTTGTTTTAATACTTTCTTTATATGGACTTGTTTATTTCTATCAAGGACATCCCATTCAAACAAAAGATCAAAATGAACAAAGTCAGGTAGAACTTATGATGGCAACTCAAAAAGAAGCAAATTTATTTTTAAAAGAATTTTCTCAAAATGACATTATTATTAATCATCATTATATTGATGAAGGAATAACTATGACTTATCGAGAAATTCCTCAATCTGTTTATAAACTTTGCCAACTTTATTATTATCAAAGTAATAAAGATGATTTAAAAGGAAGATTTCCTCAAAAAAGTCATGAAATTGTCGTAGGTAATCATTTTAATCATGTTATTCTTTCAAAAGAACGGTATCCAAATCTTAAAGTTGAAGCGAATCAAGTAACTTTTAAAGGGAAAAAATATCAAGTAGAAAATTCAACATCTTCTCATGGTGATCAAGGAAATTATTTAGGAGATGACAATTATGAGATTGCTCTTGATGAAGTAAAACTCAATGAAAAAGTGATAATTGCAGGTGAAGAATATACCATTGTTGGAATCAATGAAAATGAATATTATAATGATTCAATGATTTATATGTTTGAAGATGATTTAAAACGATTCAATACAAGTGATGAATATTATTCAGGATATCATTGGTATCCAATAAAAGATGTTATAAAAGTAGAAAAGTTCATGAAAAAACATTATAAAGCAAGAGTTTATGAAATGGTAACAAGTGATGAACTTTCAGTAAGTTTGTTTTCTACATTAAATATTCCTAAACATCTTTTAATACTTGCATTAGCTGTAGGTTTTATTTTAATGATGTTTTTAAATTACAATCATATTGAAAATAATTATCAAGATTATTTTATGTATCATGTTATAGGTTTAAGTTATCGGGAAATTAAAATAAAACAAGTATGGAAATCAATAAAAATGTTTTTATATACACTTATTCCTTGTGGTTTTTATGAGTTGATTTTATTAAGAGGAAGTATCGATCATTATTTCCCAATAGCGCAATTAATACTTTTAGTAGGGATTATTTTTCTAGTTTATTTATGTGTTTATAATATTCCTTTATTAATTGTTTTAAAAGCACATCAAAATGAAGAAATAAGAAAGGAAGATGACTAATATGAATGTTATTTTAGAAGCAAAAGATATTGTTAAAACATATGGTTATGAAGATAATAAAATTTATGCAACTAATCATATTGATTTACAAATAGAAGAAGGCTCTTTTATAGTTATTGTTGGAAGAAGTGGAAGTGGAAAAAGTACACTTCTTCATATCTTGGCAGGTTTAGTAAAACCAACAAAAGGAGAAGTTTATTTAGAAGGAAAGTCTCTTTATGAAATGAATGATCATACTTTAACGCGTTTTAGACGAAGAAGAATGGGTTTTGTCTTTCAATTCTTCAATCTTATTTCCACACAAAATGTTTTAGAGAATATAGTTTTACCAATTCATTTAGATGATGGCGAGATTGATGATGATTATTTAAATGAAATTATTAATCTATTAGGTCTAGAAGAAAAGAAGAATTCTTTTATTTATGAACTTTCAGGAGGACAACAACAAAGAGTTGCCCTTGCAAGAGCGCTTGCAAGTAAACCAGCGATTATTTTCGCGGATGAACCTACGGGAAACCTCGATGCTAAAAGTTCTAAAGAAGTTGTTGATTTATTAAAAATCGCCCAAAGAAAATATCATGAAACAGTTATTTTAGTAACTCATGATCAAGAAATTGCCTCTATTGCTGATCGCGTTATTACGATTGAAGACGGAAAAATTATTCAAGATACAAATCATATTTAAATACGTTTATTTGTGGTTTAACTAAAGATAAAAACATCTTTAATATTTTCTTTTTGTTAGAGTAGGGCTATGGAGGAAAGTTATGGATGATTTAACGATTTATGAAACAGAAATAATTGTTGTAAAAATGGACGAAGAGTCCATTTTTTTGATAGAATAGAGAAAAGGAGAGAATGATTATGGAAGTAACAATTAATGGTGTAAAAAAAGAAGTTAGCAAAGAAGAAATGAAAGATCGTGTGATTGGGTATTATGATGCAGTAGGGATCAAACATTTTTATTTAGAAGTTGATGAAATGGATGATGAAGAATTAAAGGCTTTATATGTAAATTCATTTGCGAGAGAATAATTGTATGAAATTAATTAGGAAAGATCAGGCGATTCATGTAGATAAAACAAACGGCACAGAAGTGGACTATTATTTATTAGATGATGCCGAAATTCATTATAATAAAATCAATCCTCATACTTCACAAGAGTGGCATAGACATCGTCATATTTCAGAAAACATTTTTGTTTTAAAAGGAGAACTTGTTTATCGTTATTTGGATAAAACAAATAAGGAACAATATTTAAAACTAAAACAGGGAAATTTACTTTTGGTTGAAAAAGATATACATACTTTTGAAAATCAAACAGATGAAGTTGTAGAATTTATTGTGTTTCGGTATCTTCCTTCTTATAAAAATCAAAGAGAATTGATTCAAAACGATAAAGAAATGATTAAAAAATAAGATAAGTGATAGTTTTTGTAGATTGAAAATAAAAAAATAGCGTATAAAGGAACTGTTATTATAAAAATAGCAGTTTTTTTATTAATTTTAATAGTGTATAAATTATATTATATGATTTATACAGTGTATGAAATACTGTGATTTTATCATCAATAGTGTATAATAAATGTATAAAACAATAAAACGAATCTATACAGTATATGAAAAACTGTTCTATAGTGTATAAAAATAAAGAATATTAGGGATTTGTAAGCCCTAACAAAATACTTTATAGTTGTAAGCGGTTAGAACGGTTGTAACGGAGGACAACATGAAAACAAAAAAAGAAATACTTTTAGAATTTATTAAAGAATATTCAAACCAATATCAAATGGAAGAATATCCCCAATTAACAACTTTGTTTCTATCCGAAAAATTGAATATGCAGCGAACAAATATTTCAACTCTTTTGAATCAATTAGTAAAAGAAGGAAAAGTAAAGAAGATTGATGGAAGACCTGTTTTATATCAACTGGTTTTTAATGAAAATGAAAAACGTGATTTTGAAAGTTTAATTGGTCATGATCAATCTTTAAAAGAAGCTATTATGCTAGCAAAAGCTGCCATTTTATATCCTTCTGTTTTACCTAAGATTCTCTTAACTGCAGAAAGAGGAAGTGGTATTGATTGTTTTGTAAAGAGTATTTATGAATTTGCTGTAAAGTCAAAAGTATTAAAAAATAATGCACCTTATATTATTTTTGATTGTCAATCTTATAGTGAAAATCAAAATAAAATAAAAGACATCTTTTTAGAAAATCAAGGTTTAATTCAAAAAGCAAATACAGGATTACTTTTTTTGAAAAATGCACATTTATTAGATGATTACTTATTATCTGATTTCTTACAATCAATGCAACATCTTGCAACAAATGATAAGTATAAATGTATTTTCATTTGTCATATTGATTCACTTCAAAAAATAACATCCTATACGCTTATGAATGAATTGGATTACACGATTTCTATTCCACCCTTAAAATCAAGAAGTTTAAAAGAAAGATTTGATTTAATAGAGATGTTTTTAAACCAAGAAGCAAAACAAATTCAATGTTCTATTCAACTCGCAAATACTGTTTTACATTCTTTAATGCTTTATGAATGTTCGGGACAAATTAAAGAATTAAAAAATGATATTCATAATGCTTGTGCTAACAGCTATGTACGTATTCAAAAAAATGAAAGACATATTGAATTGCTTCTTTCTGATTTTCCAAATCATGTAAGAAAAGGCATGATTTATTACAAACACTATAAAGATGAAATTGATGAACTTGTTTCATCAAACAGTCAATATACATTTACAGGTGATCAAGTATTAAAAAGTACAGCTCTACAAAAAGAACATATTTATTCAACGATAGACGAAAAGAAAAAAGAATTAAAGAAACAACAATTAACACAAGAAGAAACGGATTCTTTAATTCTTGTAGAATTAAAAAAAGATTTTCAAGAATATTTTTATCGTATTACTGAAAATATTTATTCAAAAGAACAATTAGAAAAAATAGTATCATTAAAATTAATACAGGATGTAGAAGATTTTTTAAATCAAATGTCTAATCAATATAATATACTTTTTGAAACAAAAACTTTATATGGATTAGCCTTACATATTGATACAGCGATTATTCAGGCTTCTAAAAAACAAAGACTATCACCTAAAGAAAAAAATGACTTTATTCAACAATTTCCAGAATATTATAAACAAACACAGCAATTTATTAAAAAAATTAATGATGATTTTGGAATACACCTTCCTAATGATGAAGTTATTATGGTGATGTTGTTTCTTATTTGTGGGCAAGAAGAAATACATCATCAAGAAGTTGTCACACTTATTGCGATGCATGGAGAACATACGGCAACCTCTATTGTCGATGTTGTTAAAAAATTAAGTGGAAAGCAATCAATATATGGCTATGATTTAAAATTAGATCAAACAATTAATGAATCTTATGAAGAATTGAAAGAATATATTTTACATATTCATCAAGGAAAAGGAATGATTCTTATTTATGATATGGGTTCTATTCGTACAATGGCAGAATCAATAAAGATTGAGCTTAATATCGATATTGAATTTTTAGAAATACCATTAACACTTATTGCGATGACGAGTGTCAATAAAGCACATGAATTATTATCGCTTAATGAAACATATCAATATTTACAAGAACATTTTAAAGATCTTCAATATGTAAGAAACAATAGTCAAAAAGAAGCGCTTGTATTGATTTCTTCGCTAGAAAGTGAATTAGTACAGGCAAAGAATTATCTTTTAGAACATTTTGATTTGAAAGATATTGAAATTTTCTTGATTCAAGAAAGTCAAATTGAATCTATTTATAATCGTATTGATCAAATTGCTAGTCAATATAAAATTAAAGGACTTATTTCTAGACAAGAAATACACTTATCACAATATACAATGATTCCACTTTCAAATGTTTATAAATTAAATGCCAAGAGTTTAGATGATTTATTTACTGATGAAGATGATTTAGAAAATTTATTTGATTATCTACAAGAACAATTTGAAGATATTCAAATAGAAGATTTAAAACAACCATTGATCCATTTTGCAAATAAACTTGAAATCATTTTAAATCAAAAAATAGATTATGATACACTTATTGGATTGTTAATTCATATTATATGTTTAATTGATCGTTTGAAAAAACATCTTTCACCAGCTGTTCATTTTCAAGCAGCAAGTGATATTCTAACAAAAGATAGAAGTACTGTTGAAAAAGTGAAAGAAATTCTTTTACCAATAGAACAAATATGTCGTATTACTATTAGTGATGTAGAAGCTGCAACCATTATTTCAATTATAAAGGGGAAAAAACAATGACAAAAGAAGAAGCAAGTATGATTGGTTTTGAAATTGTAGCTTATTCAGGAGATGCAAGATCTAAATTATTATTAGCAGTTGAAAATGCAAAAACAGGAAATTTTGATAAATGTGATCAATTAATTGAAGAAGCCAATGCGTGTTTAGTTGATGCACATAAATCACAAACAGAATTATTACAACAAGAAGCACGTGGTAACCACGTAGAAGTTGGCTTTATTACGGTTCATGCACAAGACCATTTAATGACAACTTTATTATTAAAAGATATTATTTCAACACTCATTGATGTTTATAAAAAATAAGGAGAATGTGTATGGATGCAATTATTAAGCCAATTGAAAAAATGAAACCATTTTTTGATAAAGTGGCAAGAAATAAATATTTAAAAGCAATTAAAGATGGCTTTATTTCGAGTATGCCAATTATTTTATTTTCAAGTATCTTTCTATTAATAGCCTATGTTCCAAATGTTTTTGGATTCTATTGGTCAAAAGAAATAGAAGCAATCATTATGAAACCTTACAATTATTCAATGGGAATCTTAGCGATTGCGGTGGCAGCAACCACAACAAAACATTTTACAGATACTTTAAACCGTGAAATGCCAGCGAATAACCAAATTAATAGTATTTCAACAATGATTTGTGCCATTTGTGGTTTTCTAATTTTAAGTAGTGATGCTTTAGAAGGTGGCTTTGCGAGTGAATTCATGGGCTCAAAAGGATTACTTACTGCTTTTATGACAGCGTTTGTAGTAGGAAGCATTTATAAATTTTGTATTAAACGCAATATTACAATTAAAATGCCTGAACAAGTCCCACCGAACTTGTCACAAACATTTAAAGATGTTATTCCATTTGCTTTTTCAATGATTATTATTTGGCTATTTGATTATCTTTTTAGAATGGCTACAGGTATTTGTTTTGCTAAAGGGGTTATTCAAGTATTCCAGCCACTATTTTCAGCCGCAGATGGTTATGTCGGTTTAGCACTTATTTATGGAGCAATGTCTTTATTCTGGTTTATTGGAGTTCATGGTCCATCTATTGTAGAGCCAGCAATTTCAGCAGCCTTAGTTTTAAATATGTCTACCAATTTGGCTGCTGTTCAAGCAGGACAACATGCTGATAAAGTTTTAACTTTAGGAGCACAATATTTTGTTGTTTGTTTAGGGGGTACAGGAGCAACTCTTGTTATATGCTTGATGTTTGCTTTCCTTGCTAAATCAAAAGAATTAAAAGCAATTGGAAAAGCAAGTTCGATTCCAGTATTATTTAATGTTAATGAACCTTTCTTGTTTGGGGCACCAATTGTTTTAAATCCAGTATTCTTTGTACCATTTATTTTTGCTCCAATCGCTAATGTTTGGTTATTTAAAATCTTTGTAGATGTTTTTAATATGGATGGTTTCATCTATACGCTTCCTTGGACAACACCAGGACCTCTTGGAATTATACTTGGATGTGGTATTAAATTATTGCCTGTTATTTTCTTGGTGATCGTTTTAGTAATGGATTTTGTTATTTATTATCCATTCTTTAAAGTTTATGATAATCAAAAATTAGAAGAAGAAAAAAACAATCACTTTGAAGTAAAAGAAGATGACAGTGTTGAAGTTGATGGAAAAGTATTAGATTCTAAAAAAATTCTTGTATTATGTGCTGGTGGTGGAACAAGCGGTTTACTTGCCAATGCCCTTGCTAAAGGTGCTAAAGAAGAAGGGATTCCATTAGTTACAGCTGCCGGTTCTTATGGAGCACATTTAGATATTATGGGTGATTATGACCTTGTTATTTTAGCTCCACAAGTAGCCTCTTATTACGAAGATTTAAAGAAAGATGCAGATCGTATGGGTGTTAAATGTATTGCTTGTGAAGGAAAACAATATATTGATTTAACACGTAATCCAAAAGGTGCTTTAGAATTTGTTTTTAAGATTATGGGGGAATAATGATGAGATTTGCAGATGATTTTATTTTTGGTGGGGCTACAGCAGCCTATCAATGTGAAGGAAGTACAAGAGAGTATGGGAAAGGAAAAGTTGCTTGGGATGACTTTTTGGCAGAAAAAGGTCGTTTTCAAGCAAATCCAGCAAGTGATTTTTATCATCAATATCCTGTTGATTTAAAATTATGTAAGATGTTTGGTATTAATGGTATACGTATTTCTATTGCTTGGAGTCGTATTTTTCCTGATGGTACAGGAAAAATCAATCAACAAGGTGTTGATTTCTATCATCAATTATTTAAAGAATGTCATAAAAATGGGGTAGAACCATTTGTTACATTACATCATTTTGATACACCAAATACTTTATTTCAAAAAGGTGATTTTTTAAATAAAGAAACAGTTGATGCTTTTGAAAAATATGCAAGTTATTGTTTTGAAGAATATAAAGATGAAGTAACCTATTGGTTTACTTTTAATGAAATTTGGGCAGTTTGCACAAATCAATATATTGAAGGAACTTTTCCAAATGGAGAAAAGTATAATATGACAAAAGCATTTCAATCAATGCACTATATGATGCTTGCTCACAGTAAAGCAGTATTAGCTTATAAAAAAGGTGACTATAAAGGAAAGATAGGAATTGTTCAATCGTTAGAATATAAATATCCTTATAATGAAAATAAATTAGAAGATATTATTGCAGCAAAAAATGAAGATGTTTTACAAAATCAATTCTTATTAGATGCTACTTTTTTAGGATATTATAGTGATGAAACTTTAAAAATTGCGCAAAAATTATGTGCCCTTAATCAGGGAATGTTAGACATTGAAGAATCTGATTTAGAAATTATGAAAAAAGCAGCTAAAGAAAATGACTATTTAGGAATGAATTATTATCAAAGCCGTTTTATTCAAGCTTATGATGGTGAAAATGATATCTATCATAACGGTACAGGGGAAAAAGGAACTTCTCGTTTCCGCTTAAAAGGTGTTGGAGAAAGAATGAATAAAGAAGGTATTGATCGTACAGATTGGGATTGGTTGATTCATCCTGAAAGTATGTTTGATATGCTTGTGCGTATTAAACAACAATATCCTCAATATAAAGCAATTTATATTACTGAAAATGGAATGGGTTATAAAGACGATTTTGAAGATGGTATTATTGATGATACACCACGTATTGACTATGTAAGAAGACATCTTTATTATTTGTTAAAAGCGATTGAAGCAGGCGTTAATGTTAAAGGATATTTTATATGGTCATTGATGGATATGTTTTCTTGGACAAATGGTTATAATAAAAGATATGGATTATTTTATATTGATTATAAAACGCAAAAAAGATATCCAAAAGCTTCAGCTTATTGGTATAAATACATTTCACAAACAAAGGAATTGTTTTAATGGTAAAAGGTGTTATCTTTGATTTTAATGGAACGTTGTTTTTTGATAACGATAAACATGTAAAAGCCTGGGGTGCGATATCAAGGCTATTAAGAAATAAAGATATTACAGATGAGGAACTTCATAAACATTTTAATGGAGTTCCTAATCAAAAAATAATCCAATATATGAAAAATAACCAAGCAACAAAAGAAGATATTGACTATTATTCAAAATTAAAAGAGAAATACTATCGACAATTTTGTAAAGAAGATCAAGCTACATTCCATCTGGTTGAAGGAAGCTATGATTATTTCAAACAACTTAAAGATCAAAAAATTCCTTTTACAATAGCAAGCGCTTCTATTAAAGAAAATATTGATTTTTTTGTTGAATCATTTCATTTAGATAAGTGGATGAAAGTAGATGATATTATTTATGATAATGGAACATATCAAAATAAAATAGCAATGTTTAAAGATGCCACTTTAAAATTGAATGTCAATATTAAAGATTGTTTAATTATTGAAGATTCTAAAAGTGGTATAGAAAATGCTTATCAAGCAGGATGTAGACAAATTATTGTTGTAAATTCTGCAAATAATAAAAAAGAATATGAAAAAATGCCTGGAGTTATAAAAGTAATCGATGATTTTAAAGAACTTTTATAATACCTCCGAGTATTTTAATTAAAAGGAAAATTAAGATGTTATACAGTCTTGGTTTTCCTTATTTTGTTTGTATCACTTGTGTTGGTCAGAATCTTTTTTACTTATTTTGATATTTGATCCATGCACGTTATAAATGGATTGAAAAGTACCTATTCTATTTTAAATTCATTAGTATATTTCAAAATAAAAACCTCCAAAGTTACTAACTTGGAGGTATACTTTAGTTTACTTGCAATTTTTTAAATGGAAATTCCATGCAGTTTGAATAATTTGTTTAATATCAGTGTATTGAGGTTGCCAACCTAAAATTTCTTTAGCCTTAGAATTATCAGCAACTAATTTAGCGGGATCACCAGCTCGACGAGGTGCCATTGTGACATGGATTGGAAGTTGAGTCACTTCTTTGGCAGCGTTGATAATTTCTAAAACAGAATAGCCTTCACCATTTCCTAAATTAAATGTTTGACTTGGATTTCCTTGATATAAATAATTTAAAGCTCTAATATGTGCATCTGCTAGGTCATTTACATGAATATAATCACGAATACATGTTCCATCTTTTGTATCATAATCATTTCCAAAAACATAAATTGTTTCACGTTTTTTTAATGGCACTTGTAAAATTAATGGGATTAAATGGGTTTCAGGGTTATGTAATTCACCAATTAAACCATTTTCATGAGCACCACAAGCGTTAAAATAACGTAAAGCAACATATTTCATGCCATAAGCTTGATCGCACCACTTCATCATCTTTTCCATTGTTAATTTTGTTTCCCCGTAGGTATTTGTAGGATTTGTTTCAACACTTTCAACGATTGGAATATGTTTAGGCTCACCATAAGTAGCAGCAGTTGATGAAAAAACAATATATTTAACGTCATGTTCTTTCATGACTTCTAATAAACAAATCATGCCATAAACATTGTTGTTGTAATATTCAAGTGGTTCTTTCATGCTTACTCCAACTAAAGAATTTGCTGCAAAATGAATAACACCTTTGATGTCTTCTTTTTCAAAAACACTATTTAAAAATTCCTTATCACGTAGATCTCCTTGATAAAATTTTGCTTTAGGATGAATCAATTGTTTAAAACCTGTTTGCAGATTATCAACGATAACAACATCTTCTCCTTTTTCGATTAATGCATAAACTGTATGAGAGCCTATATAACCAGCTCCTCCTAATACTAAAACACTCATTTTTAGTCCTCCTTGATGATTTAATTCTATACTTTTAGTAAAATACAGTCAATAAATTAGTAAAACATTTACTAAAATTAGTAAAATTATTTGACATTATTTACTAAAATGATACAATAAGTATAGAAAGAAAGCGGAGGAAAGAATAAAATGAATCATCAAATTAATCGACTTATTCATTTTGGTTTACAACATCATTTAATTAGCGAAGATGATGAAATTTATGCAGTGAACTTATTATTAGATTTATTTCATTTAGATCATTTTACTAAAGAAGAAATGAGTGAAGAATTAGAAGTGGCGACAGATATTTTAGAAGAAATGTTAGATTATGCTTGTCAAGAAGGCTTCATTGAAAATAATATTACAGAACGAGATCTTTTTGATACGCGCATTATGAATTGTTTAATGCCTCGTCCAAGTGAAGTGATTCAAACATTTAAAGAGTATTATAAAGAAGATTCTAAAAAAGCAACAAAGTATTTCTATGATTTATCTATTGCATCGAATTATATTCGAAAAACAAGAACAGATAAAAATATTCGTTTCAAACAATTTTATAAATATGGTGATATTGAAATTACCATTAATTTATCTAAACCAGAAAAAGATCCAAAAGAAATCATGAAGGCAAAGACAATCAAAGCTAGTGGTTATCCCAAATGTCTTTTATGTAAAGAAAATGTGGGTTTTGCAGGAAATTTTAATCATCCCGCAAGACAAAATCATCGTATTATTCCATTAACGTTAAATGGACATCGCTATTACATGCAATATTCACCTTATGTTTATTATAATGAACATTGCATTATTTTTAATGAAAACCATCAACCAATGGTCATTAATGAAAATACTTTTAGATCATTATTTTCATTTGTTAAACAATTTCCACACTATATGTTAGGTTCAAATGCAGATTTACCAATTGTAGGAGGATCTATTTTAACACACGATCATTTTCAAGGAGGACATTATAACTTCCCAATAGAAGAAGCAACGGTTGTTAAAGATATTTCTTTAGATAAATATCCAGATTTACAAATCAGTGTTTTGAATTGGCCTTTATCAACCATTCGTGTACGTTCAACAAATGATGAACAAATGATTCGATTTGCCTTAGATACTTTAAATAAATGGATCAATTATTCTCATGAAAAATTGGATATTATCGCTTATAGCCATGAAACAAGACATAATACCATTACTCCAATTGTAAGAAAGAAAAATGGATTGTATGAAATGGATCTTGTTTTAAGAAACAATCGAACAAGTGAAAAATATCCTGATGGTATTTTCCATCCTCATCAAAACTTACATCATATTAAAAAAGAAAATATTGGTTTAATTGAAGTCATGGGACTTGCGGTTTTACCGGCAAGATTAAAAGATGAATTAGAAGTTTTAAAAGAATGTTTATTAGGAAAAAAGAATATTTTAGAAATTTCAAATATGCAAAAGCATGTGGCATGGTATAATGAATTAAAGAGCCATGATTTTAATGAAGATACAGTGGATCAATTACTAAAAGAAGAATTAACACATAAATTCGTTAATGTATTAGAAGATGCGGGTGTCTTTAAAATGAATGAAGAAGGGAAAGAAGCTTTTATTAAATTTGTAGAAATGGTAGGAGAAAAATAATGAAAAAAGCAAGTTTAGTGATTAAAGAAATTCAAGAAGGAAGTTATAATGATATTTTAAAAGTAGTCTATATTGATGAAAATCGTATTGAAAAACAACCTCAAAGATATGTAGAAGCCATTGAAAAATTTATTTCACTTTATGGAGATCAAGAAATTGAAATCTATAGTACACCAGGAAGAAGTGAAGTGAGCGGAAATCATACGGATCATCAAAATGGTGAAGTTTTAGCGGCAGCTATCAATTTAGACATTATTGCGGTTGTTTCTAAAAATGATGTGGTGAAAGTTTTATCAGATGATTATGATTTAAAACCTATTTCTTTAGATGATTTATCGAAAAATGAAAATGAAGTAGGAACATCTGAAGGACTAATGAGAGGCGTTCTTGCTCGTTTTAAAGAATTAGGTTATGACATTGGTGGATTTAACGGCTATATGACAAGTGATGTTTTACAAGGCTCAGGGTTATCTTCATCAGCAGCCTTTGAAGTCATGATTGGAACTATTCTTTCAGGTCTTTATAATGAAATGAAAGTCGATCCTGTCGTGATTGGACAAGTGGGACAATATAGTGAAAATGTATATTTTGGAAAACCATGTGGTTTAATGGATCAAAGTGCTTGTTCAGTAGGAAGTTTGATTCATATTGATTTTAAGGATAATAGTAAACCTGTTGTCGAAAAAGTAGATGTTGAATTTTCTTCATTTAAACATAGTTTATGTATCGTAGATGTCCATGCCTCTCATGCAGATTTAACAGATGATTATGCAGCTGTTCCTTATGAAATGAAAAAAGTAGCTCAATTCTTTGGCAAAGAAGTTTTAAGAGAAGTAGATGAAAAAGATTTTTATAATCAATTAGTAGAAGTAAGAAAAGAAGTGGGAGATCGTGCGATTTTAAGAGCAATTCATTTATTTAATGAAAATAAACGTGTGGAAAAAGCAGTATCTTCTTTAAAAAATAATGATTTTGATACGTTTAGACAAGTTATTAAAAATTCAGGAGATTCTTCATATAAATACTTACAAAACGTTTATTCAAATAAATATCCAGATAATCAAGCTGTTTCTTTAGCCCTTGCTTTATCAGAAGGTATTTTAGAAAACCATGGTGTATGTCGTGTTCATGGGGGAGGATTTGCGGGAACAATCCAAGCCTTTGTAGAAGATGAATACGTTGATCATTATAAAGAAGAAATTGAAAAGTATTTTGGTGAAGGTTCTTGTCATGTTTTAAAAGTAAGAAAATTTGGTGGAATGAAGGTACTTTAAGATGATTAAAATTGAGAAAGTAGAAAATAATATTGATTTAATTACAATCAAAAATGATGAATTAGAAGTTGTTGTTTCTAATTATGGATGTACGCTTGTTAAAGTGTTGATGAAAGATCAAGCAGGAAATGTTGATGATGTGGTTTTAGGATATGATGATTTTAAATCTTATCAAACATTAGATGCCTATATTGGGGCGCTTGTTGGAAGAGTAGCTAATCGTATTAAAAAAGGAACTTTTGAATTAAACGGTCAAACTTATCATTTACCAATTAATAATGGACCTAACTCCTTACATGGAGGAATCAAAGGCTTTTCTTATCAAGTGTTTGATTATCAAGTGCTTGATGAAACAAGTGTTGAATTCCATTATGTTTCTAAAGATGGGGAAGAAGGATATCCTGGTGAGTTAGATTTTAAAGCAATTTATTCACTTGAAGGAGATACACTTACCATGCATTATCATGCGACAACTTCGAAAGATACACTTATTAATATTACGAATCATTCGTATTTTAACTTATCTGGCAAAAAAGAAAATGTATATCAACATTTATTAAAAGTTCATTCTGATTGTTTTGCTTGCATTGATCCTGATGGACTTCCTACAGGTGAAATAAAAGATGTCAAAGGAACATCCTTTGATTTCAATGAATTTGCTTATATTGGAGATCGTGTCGATAATGATGATGAACAACTACAACTTGGTAAAGGATTTGATCATCCAATGATCTTTAATACAAAAGAAAATCAAGTTGAATTAGTTCATGAAAAAACAGGAAGAAAATTAACCGTTTCAACGACTTTACCACAAGCACAAATCTATACAGCAAATTATTTAGATGGACGTCTTGGTAAATATGGACAACATTACAATGCCCGTGATGCCATTTGTATTGAAACACAAAATATGCCGGATGCGATTCATCTAGAAGAAAACCCAAGTACGATTTTAAAAGCAGGCGACACTTATGACGAAAAAACATCTTATAAATTTGAAGTGATAAAAAATCTCTAGAGAAAATCTAGAGATTTTTAAATACACGAATTTCTTTCGATTAAAAAACAAGGTAAAAGAATTTTGATTGGTGAAATATTTTCATTATGTTTAAAAGCATCAAAGAGTTGTCTAGCTGCCATAAAGCCCATATCAAATGTTGGCGCAAAGACTGTTGTAAGCGGTGGATCGGTATAATTGGTTGTTTCAATATTATCAAAACCAATAATCGATACCTCCTCTGGTATTTTGATGTCATATTGTTTTAAAGCACGCATGGCACCAATGGCGATAGGATCGCTTGCCGCAAAAATGGCGGAAGGAAGTTTCTTGTTTTTAATAAGTTCATAAGTCATATTAAAACCAGATTCAATTGAAAACGTTTCTTCGCTTATGAAATAATCAATGTTGTATTCTTTACAATAGCGTTCAAAATATTCTTTTCTTTGATCATGATAGAGCTTATCATGAATTATTTCTTTACCACCTAAATAGGCAATAGAAGTATGTTTTTGACTTAAATAAGAAACCACATCTTTAACTGCATTTTTAAAATCAAGTAAAATACAACATTCATGAATAGGATCAATATTCATATCTAAAAAAATAACATTTGAACATATCTTTTTATATGTTTCAATATCTTCTTGACTATATTTTCCAATACAAACTAAACCTTGAATATCTTCTAATTGATTTAAATAATCAACATCTGTTTTAAAAACACGTTTGATAGCAATCTTGTTTTTAAAACAATATTCTTCTACTCCTTGACGAATACTTAAATAATAAGGGTCATTGGATTCTTCAATAGGAGATATCCATTGAATGATTCCTAATGTCATCACTGTATCATAGACTTTTTTATTTTTCTTTTTATAACCAAGCTGATTAGCTGCATCAAGGACACGTTGTCTTGTTTCTTTAGGAACAGACAAAGTAGGGTCATTATTTAAAATACGCGAAACACTGGCGCTTGATACTTTCGCTAATTCAGCAATATCTTTTATTGTTGCCATAAAAACCTCCAATCTATAGTTATTTTATCATTTAGTAAATTTGAAATCAATATTTACTAAAATATCGTCTTCGTTTACAAAATGTCTATTCAAAGGTAAAATAAGGTGTAAAGAAATGAGGTAGTACAATGAAAATAAATGAATCAAAATATGGCTTTGTCGTTAAAAAAAGGGCAGAAGTCAGTGAACTTAATGCAACAATGTATGAAATGGAACATATAAAAACCCATTTAAAACTTGCTTGGTTAAAACGTGATGAAGAAAATAAAACATTTGGTATTGCGTTTAAAACCTTACCAAGTGATGATAGTGGGGTTTTTCATATTTTAGAACATTCAGTCTTATGTGGTTCTAAAAAATACCCTGTTAAAGAACCTTTTGTAGAATTAATGAAAAGTTCAATGAGTACTTTTTTAAATGCCTTGACTTTTGAAGATAAAACCTTTTATCCTATTTCATCTAGAAATAATCAAGATTTTATGAATCTAACAAAAGTTTATTTAGATGCAGTTTTTAATCCTTTGATTTTAAATAAAAAAGAAATCTTTTTACAAGAAGGCTGGCATATTGAAGCTACAGAAAAACCAACTTATAAAGGGGTTGTTTTAAATGAAATGAAAGGGGCTTTTTCAAGTCCTCGTGAAATTATGATGAATGCGTTGAATCGAGCTTTATTTAAAGACAACTGTTATCAATATGTTTCAGGAGGTGATCCTGAAGCTATTACCGATTTAACCTATGAACAATTTATCCAAACTTATCAAAAATATTATCATCCTTCGAATGCCTTTGTCTTTTTAGATGGAGATGTCCCACTTGATGACGTTTTAGAACTTTTAAATCAAGAATATCTTTCATCAATGGAAGCGAATTTACCAATAGAAGGACCAATTTATCAACAACCTGTTCAAGTTTCTAGACAAGTGGTAGATTATGAAATAGGGGAAGAAGAAAACGCTGAAAATAAATATCGCATGGCATGGGGAAATGTGATTGGAAGTTATCAAGACTATGAAAAAGTTATTGCGATGCAAGTATTAAGTGATGTTTTATGTGGTGATAACCAGGCAGTTTTAAATAAAGTGCTTTTAGAAAAAGGACTTGCTGAAAATGTTTATCTAGCAATTAATGATGGTGAATTACAAAATTGGTGTCAATTAGAAGTTGATCATATAAAAGAAGAAAACTTAGATCAAGTTAAAGAAATTGTTTTTGATACGCTTCAAACATTGATTAAGAAAGGTATTGATCGTCAACAACTTGAAGCCACACTTGCTTATTTAGAATTAAATTTAAAAGAAAGAAATTTTGGTGGTTATCCTCAAGGAATTATTTTCGGATTTCAAGTGTTAGAAAGCTGGCTTTATGGAGGAAAACCAGAAGCCCATTTAGAATATGGAAAGATCTTTGATGATTTGAAAAAGAAAGTAAATGAAGGGTATTTTGAAAATCTTATCAAAGAAGTTCTTTTAGAAAATAATCATAGTTGTGAAATTGTTTTAAAACCTTCAAAAGAGTTAGGAAAGATTCGTCGTGAAAAAGAAGAAAAGACATTAACAAATGTTTTAAATTCTATGACAGATGTTCAAAAACAACAATTACAAATAGAACAAAAACAATTAGATGCTTTCCAACAAGCACCAGACACTTTAGAAAACTTAAATACTTTACCAAAATTAAATCTTGAAGATATTGAAGCAAAAGTACAAAAGATTCCTTCAAAGTTAATAGATTTAGAAGGATGCAAAGTTTTAAAACATCCAACAGAAACCAATGGTATTTATTATTATGCTCTTTATTTTAATATAGATCATTTAGATTTAGATCAAATTAGTACCTTATCTTTTATATGTTCCTTATTAGGAAATGTCGCTACAACAAAACATAGTGCTAAAGATCTTTCTACAAAGATTCGTCTTCTTTGTGGAACAATGAATTATTCTATTAATACATATGAAACAACTAATAAAGAAAATCAAGTTTACTTCAAAGCTTCATTTTCTACTTTAGAACAAAATGAAAAAGAAGCTTTGCAACTTCTTGTTGAAATCTTACAAGAATCTGTTTTTGATCAAGAAAAAATGATTCATGACATTTTAAAACAACGTATTATTTCATTAAAACAAGCGATTACCATGTCAGGACATAGTTTATCAATGAAAAGAGTTTTAGCGATGGTAAGTTCTTTGGGTGTTATTGATGAATATAGTAGTGGAATTGCTTATTATAAATGGTTAAAAGAATTAGATGATCATTTTGATTTTGTTGCTTTAAAACAAAAATTAGAAAGTGTTTATCAAAATGTTTGTTTCTATAATCGTTTAACTTTATCTTTTACTAGAAATGATGATACAAACTTAGAAAAACAAGTTCTTTATTTAAAAGAAACATTAAAAGTCTCTGATGCTTTAGAAAAAGCAATCATAAAACCTTTTTCTATTAAAAAAGAAGGAATTATTATTCCTTCAGATATTGCTTATGCCTCTAAAGGAGGTTATCTATTAGAGACTTCTAAAATAACACCACTTGCTTCAAACATTATTTCTTTAGCGTATTTATGGAATGTAGTAAGAGTACAAGGAGGTGCTTATGGTACAGGTTTAGTATCGCGTGCTTCAGGATTTACATGTTGTTATTCTTATCGTGATCCAAATGGAAAAGAATCTTTAAAGAAATATGAAAAATGTGGAACATTTTTAAAAGACTATTTAAAGGAAAATCATGATTTAACGGGATTTATCATTGGCACACTTTCAGGATTAATGCCACTTATGATGCCTTATAATATTGGTAAATATGGTGATTTGTATTATTTTAATCAAAAAGATGAAAAAGCAAGACAAGAACAATTGGAAGCTATTTTAAATGTAGATAAGGATGAGCTATTAGAAATTGCGAAAGAAATCGATGAAACTTTAGAAAAAGGTGGAATATGTATTATTGGTGGTAAAAACCAAATAGATCAATGTGATCTTGATGAAGTTATTTCATTATAAAAGAGGTGTTTTCAATGTTAGAGAAATATGATGTTTATTTAAGACCATTTAACTGTCAAAGAACATTGCATATTTATTTACCTAATGATTATTATCAAAGTGATGAAAGATATCCGGTTGTTTATATGTTTGATGGACATAATTTGTTTTTAGATAGCGATGCTACTTATGGTAAATCATGGGGCTTAGCTGATTTTTTAGATCATTATGATAAGAAATTGATTATTGTAGGGATTGAATGTAATCATGAAGGAAATGAAAGATTAAGTGAGTATTGTCCTTATAGCTTAAATAGTCGTTATTTTGGACGTGTTCAAGGAAAAGGTATTCAAACATTAGATTGGCTTGTTTATGAATTAAAACCTATGATTGATCAAAAATATAGAACATATCCTTTTAGAGAATGTACAGCTATTGCAGGAAGTTCTATGGGTGGATTAATGGCATTTTATGGAGTTATCAAATACAACCAATATATTTCTAAAGCTGCTTGTTTGTCACCAGCCTTTGGCTTATGTAAAAAACGTTTAGAAAGAGATCTTCCTCAAAATTTAAATCCTGATACACGTATTTATATGTCTTTAGGAACGGAAGAATTTAAAAGACCACAACGCTTTATTAAAAACATTCAAGAATTTAATGATTATATTGTATCTCAAGGTGCAACAAGTTATATCAATATTATTCCTGGAGGTCATCATAATGAATCTGAGTGGGAAAAACAAAATGAGTTGTATATGAATGTGATGTGGAAATAAAATGAATATTGAATTATACGATAAAATCAAAAATCTTTATTTAAAATATCATAAAGAAAAAACATGGAATCATGTAGAAAGTGTAGCCAAAGAAGCTAAAAAGTTTGCAATTCAATATCATTTAGATATTGAAAAATGTATGATAGCAGCTTTGTTGCATGATATCAGTGCAATCCTTTCACCAGATGATATGTATAAATATGCTAAAGAATTAGGGTATCAAATAGATCCAAGTGAAGAAAAATATCATTTCTTATTGCATCAAAGAATTTCTAAAGAAATTGCATATGACTATTTTCATATTAAAGATGAAGATATTTTATCAGCAATTGAATGTCATACAACTTTGAAAAAAGAAATGAATGATTATGATAAAATTATTTTCTTAACTGATAAACTCGCTTGGGATCAAGGAGGAATACCGCCTTATTATCAGCAATTAAAAAATGCAGTCAATATTTCTTTAGATAAAGGATGCTATTGGTTTATAAGTTATCAATTTGAAACACATCAACTTCTTATGCCTCATACTTGGTTATTAGAAGCTTATGAAAAATTAAAACAGACAAATGAAGGCAAATAGTGTCGGGAGAAAATCTTTTTTCTTAACTATAATACAAGTACAGTAGAGAAAAGGAGAAAAGATATGGATTGGGTAAATGCAATTGAAAAAGCAATTCAATATATTGAAAACCACTTAGTAGAAGATATAACAGTGAAAGATGTTGCAAGATATATTCATATTTCTGAATTTTATTTTCAAAAAGGATTTGCTATGTTATGTGGATTTACTATTAGTGAATATATTCGTAAAAGAAGATTATCGCTTGCGGGTAATGAAATTGCAGGAAGTGATATAAAAATTATTGATATTGCCATAAAATATGGATATGATTCGCCAGATAGTTTTACCAAAGCTTTTACACGTTTTCATGGTGTAACACCAACAGTTGCTCGTAAGAAGCATACAACTTTGAAATCCTTTGCTCCACTGAAACTAACAATAGCTTTAGAAGGAGGATATCTTATGGATTACAAGATTGAAAGAAAAAAAGCGTTTAAAGTTATCGCAAATGAAAAAACGTTTGCTTATGAAAATGCTAAAAAAGTCATTCCTGATTTTTGGAAAGAGCATTATCAAACAGGTAAAGGAAAAGTTGTTAGAGGAGTTTATGGAATTAACATTGATAAACAAATGGGGCAAGAAAACTTTGATTATTTAATTGCAGATCCTTATCAAGAACAAGTTATTCCAGAAGGCTTTGTGTTAGAAACTATTCCTGAATTTGAATGGGCAATTTTTCCATGTGTTGGAGCAATGCCTAGAGCCTTGCAGGATGCAAATGTTAAAATATTTACAGAGTGGTTACCGGCATTAAAAGATTATGAATTTGCTGCTGGATATTGTGTAGAATATTATGATGATCCAACAAAATATCTTAAAGGTACATTGGATGAAAAATATTATTGTGAAATTTGGATTCCTATTAAAAAAAGATAAAAGAAATCTCTAATAGAGTTATTTTCTATTAGAGATTTTTATTTGATAAGATATCCACTAAAAATGGAACAACTTTTTCATTAGACATTTCATCTAAAGAAGAAATAAGACGGTATTCACTGTGTTCTTCTGGATCTAATTGAATTACATAATCATTTGTATTTTTTAAAGTACAAATATAAACAAGACGAGTAAACATCGTATTTTTACCTTTATCAAAATTACTATCTTCATGAATGATTTGTTTTACTTCAACATCTAAATTCACTTCTTCTTTAGCTTCTCTAATTAAAGCTTCTACAGGTGTTTCAAAGTCTTCTACGGAGCCTCCAGGGATATCCCAATATTCAGGATATACATTTGGTTTTCCTCTTTTGATAATACTTCTTTTAATGATAAGATACTTGTCATTGATTTTCATTAAACCGTGTACAATAAGTTTGTTTCGAAATTCTTTCATATGATTTTCCTCCTTATGGGTAAGTTTTATTATAAATCTGTTTTCAATAAAAATGCAATGAGAAAAATATGATATAATAAAATCAAAAAAGATTAGAGGAAATGTGTATAGATAAAAATAAAAAATGGATTGATTATATTATTGAATTACAAAGTTTAGCACAAGCCGGACTTACTTATGGAAAAGATGTTTATGATCAAGAACGCTATGAACGTATTCGCCAACTTTCCGCTATGATGATGGCAGATATTTCAAATAAACCAGTAGAACAAGTAGAAGGGCTTTTTTGTAATGAAGTAGGGTATCAAACACCCAAAATTGATACACGTGCTGCTATTTTTAAAGAAGATAAAATCTTACTTGTACAAGAGAAAAATGGAACATGGTCATTACCTGGTGGTTGGTGTGATGTCAATGTCTCAGTTATGGAAAATACGATAAAGGAAGTAAAAGAAGAAGCAGGACTTGTTGTTAAAAATGTCATTGCAATTCAAGATAGAGAAAAACATAATCAGCCAATCTATGCGTATAAGGTATGTAAAATATTTATGCTTTGTGAAGTAGAAGGTGGTGTTTTTAAAGAAAATAGTGAAACAATAGGTTTTGATTATTTTACAAAAGACAAACTTTCATTACTTGCTACAAAAAAGAATAATGAAGAACAAATTCAAATGTGTTTTGATGCTTATAAAGCAAGTAATCATTGGAAAATATATTTTGATTAAGGAGGCATATTTATGGGATTTTTTACGAAGAAAAAACAAACACTATCATTTCCTTTTGATGATCAACAAAATACAGCATGCATTGTATGTTGTCATATTTTAGAAGGACATCCTATTTTATATGTAAGTCATGATGAAGATGACGGTATGTGGCAATTTTTATGTGGAAGCAATCATAATATAGAAGATGCAAGTATTGTTTCTTTATTTGAAGTTTATAACATTGATTATTCTATTTGCTTATTAAAAGACATGCCACGAGGTTATTATGCAATAAGAGAAAATGTAGAAAGTGATTGGATTGTTAAGAAAAAATAAATATATTCTTTTTTGAAGAACTGTCAAAAGATGGTTCTTTTTTTGCATCTTATACATAATAGTTGCATCTTGTACGTTGGCTATATCTATTCATTTAAAGATGAGATAAAGTAAAAATAGAAAAGGAAAAATACCAAATCATCTTATGGAATAGCGTCAAAATAAAGTGTTTTTGCAATGCTTATACCAACCATATTACGATGAAATTGAAAAAGGTGAAGGATATGTTAGAAATCAAAAATATTCATATTAAATATAATAGAGAAGTTATTACAGATTCAAATCTTATTCTTAACGATTATGGGATTACTGTCATTAAAGGAGAAAGTGGTAGTGGTAAAACATCTCTGATAAGAAATATTCTTTTTAAGGAACATCAGTTTGATCATTATTTCTATAATAAAAAAGAAGTAACAAGTAAAGATCAAATAGATCATCTGTTTTCAGTTATGGATCAAAAGAATCTTTTTATTGAAGATCTAAAGATCTCTGAACATTTTGAACTGTTAAAAAAGATTTATCATACTAAAAGCATTGATGACTATCTTGAAAAATTAGAAGTCAAAGATACTTTTAATAAATATCCAGGTCAATTATCAGGTGGAGAAAAAAACAGAATCAGCTTTTTGATGTGTCTATTAAAAAGTACACCTATTATTATTCTTGATGAACCTACAGCAGCATTAGATTCCTATTATACAGAAGAAGTCAAAAATATAATTGTCAAAGAATCAAAAGAACATCTGTTTATTATATCAACACATGATCCTGTGCTGTTTGATATTGCAGATACTCTTTATCAAATAGAAAATAAAAAGATTATCTGTTTGAAACATAATGAAATGAAAAAAGAAATAGAAGATAAAAGACTTAATCAGACAGTTAATATTCCAATGTTCTTTTTTAAAATGAAAAAACATAAACTGGTAAATAACATTTTAATGCTTCTTATTTTAAGTATTAGTATTGTTGTGACATCACTATCTGCAGGATATAGCCTTTCTGATAAAAACAGTCATTATGATCAGGTAGATTCAATGGTTAATAAAGAAGTAATTGTTTATAAACCGATTATGTTACAGCATCCGTATTATTTTTCAGGTGATGCGCAAGAGTCTATCATAAGTAACGATGAATTGGATGAAATTAATAAAATAGATGGTATAAAATCATTGAATGACTATATTGAAATTAATTTATTAAGTGGAGGACATGAGTCTTTTGAACAAATGGACAGAGGAGAAATTCCAGAATTAAATTTTATTATAGATAATGGTAATAAAAAGAAAAAAGTAACGGGAGATACTCTGTCAGGTAGAATTTCATTAGTAAGTTATCAAGATGTGAATGAGAAGCAACTTAAAAATAAATTAGATAAAAATGGTATATATTTATCAAAAGAATTAGCCGATACTTTAAAATTAAAAGAAGGTAAAAACTATACTTTATCATTTGAATTACCTGTTCCTCAATGCAACATTGTAGGTGACGGAGAATTTTCGTATATGAATGAAAAAGAATTATACCCTGTAAATTATCTGCAATGTCTGTATATACCGGTTAATTTAAAAATAGCTGGCATCGTAAATAGTGATGAATTTTGTCAGTGGTCAAATAACTCGAGTAATGCGATTTTTATTTCAGATGAGTTACTTAAAAATTATATAACACAGTATACATTATTAGAATCTAAAACATATTATTTTGATAAGAGTCAATTTAAATATGTAACACAACCAAGTGATGGCAGTGAAATAACAAATGTTTGTTATGCATATCCATGGAGTACAAATGCATTAAGAATTAAAGTAGAAAATATACAAAAGTATAGTAGTGTAATTAAAAAATTAAAAAAGATGGGATTTACTGTTATATCGTCTAATAAAAATGTATCGCAGTTAGATCAAATTGCTTATCGAACATCAAATTCATTTGTTATTTTTTCTGTATCTATCACAATGGTTATTATCGCAATTTATCTTATTTTGAAATACATTAATCTTTATAAAGAAAGATCATTCAAGAAGTTCATGATTAATCTTAATTATTCTAAGGCTAAAATAAGAATATTAATGATAGAAAAATATCTATTAGATATGATCATTACGGTAATGACTTCATTGATATTGTTATTTATTTTCCAAAATTTATGTATTCAATTAAATTATGTAATTGCGCCAATAACATCTGTTGCAATTTGGATGATTATTATACTACCAATTATTATTGAAGTTATTTTTCCAATTATATTAGGAGGAATGCGTTATGATTAAATTAGAGAATATTAATGTTTCATTCAAACAGCCTGTAATAGAAGATGGAAGTATTTCTTTAAATCAAGGGTTCTCCTTGATTGTAGGAAAAAGTGGAACTGGGAAAACAACCTTACTTTATCGAATTGCTTTAATGTGTGAGGATAAAAACTATGATTATTATATAGATGGTGAAAAAATAGATTTAAAAAATGACCAAAGACTTTCACAAATAAGAAAACAGTATATAGGTTATGTTTTGCAAGAAAGTAATTTGATGGAGCAATATAATGTGATTGAAAACTTGCAACATTCTGCATTGATGACTGACCAAGAAGTAGACTATGATGAAATTTTAAAACTTGTACATCTTCATGTTTAAAAAATACAGCCAATTCAAAGCTTATCGGGTGGAGAAAGACAAAGATTGGCGATTGCCTGTGCTCTTGTTAAAAAGCCCAAAATACTTATTTTGGATGAACCAACAAGTGCGTTGGATATAGAAAATGAAAAGGAAATCTTTCATTTACTGCAAACACTTTCACATGAGTTAAATATATATACGATTGTTTCCAGTCATAGCTTACTTGCATATCAATATGCAGATGCAATTTATGAAATAAAAGACAAGAAGGTACATCAGTTAGAAAAAAATAATGTCAAAGATTATAGAATATTAGGTGTTGAAGAAAATAAACCATTATCTAGAAAGTTTTATAAACAATACATCAAACATTTTAAAAAATATTATCGAAGTCTTACGAATATGATTTTAAGTATTTTTATGATAGGAATTATTTGTGTTGGAGCTTGTTGTTACTTTATAGAATCCAATACACAAAAGAACATCCAAACGGTTAATTCTCTTTCACAAAATCAACTTTTTATAACTCATTATAAAGAAAATAAATATTTAGATAATAAATCTACTAAAAATGATCAAATAGATATTATTGATTTTAAAAAGATCGAAGGTTTGAGTAAATATTATCCAGTATATAAGGAAACCATTAATTTATATGGAAATGAATATACAGTTGTTCCTTATTTTAAAGAAAGTTCTCTAAAAAAAGACTGCGTACAGATGTTATCTTTAGAAAATAAAAAGGGAATTTATGCTAAATTGAATATGCATGATGTTATTAAACAAGGGCAGGTAGAATTTGAAAATCTATCTACACATCAAATGGTTAAGATGAATGTTAAAGGTTTTTTAAACAATAATACACGTTGCGGATATTTAAAGAGTCAAGGAAACTATATTTATATGTATTATAAAAATATGGATAATTCAAATCAAAAATGTGCTGGCTATACACTTTATTTTAAAGATATTGAGTCAATGAATAAGGCTAAAAATCTTTTAAAGAAAGATTATATTGTTAATGACAGTTTTCAAGATGGAAAGGAGTTAGAAACGATTATTGCATCATCAAGAAAAACAAAAATAACAATTACCATTGCAATTACTGTTATTACGTTTTTTATGTTATTCATTGTCATGAATGAATATATAAATAAAAGAAAAATAGAATTCTGTCTGTTAAAAATCAATGGTTTAGGAAATAAAGAACTTTTAAAGATGGTTATCATGGAACAATTAGAAATGTTTATCATTAATATTGTATTTATCATTTGTGGCTATGCTTTATTAAATATTTGTCAAATTCATTTTGCGTTAAATGATACGATGGTTTTAGCTGTGGGACAAGTTTTATTATTAAGTTTATGTGTTCTAACAAATGGTTTAAAAATTAAAAATATGTATCCAGATAGAGTTCTTAGATTTTAAATTTATAGAATATATTTAGGAGAGCAACACATTGTGTTGCTTTTCTTGAAATAAAAAGAGGTGAAGGATATGTTGGAAATCAAAAATATTCATATTAAATATAATAGAGAAATCGTTACAGATTCAAATCTTATTCTTAACGATTATGGGATTACTGTTATTAAAGGAGAAAGTGGTAGTGGTAAAACATCACTGATAAGAAATATTCTTTTTAAGGAACATCAGTTTGAACATTATTTCTATAATAAAAAAGAAATAACAAGTAAAAATCAAATAGATCATCTATTTTCGGTCATGGATCAAAAAAATCTTTTTATTGAAGATCTAAAGATTTCTGAACATTTTGAACTGTTGAAAAAGATCTATCATTCTAAAAACATCAATGATTATCTTGATAGATTGGAAGTCAAAGATACTTTTAATAAATATCCAGGTCAATTATCAGGTGGAGAAAAAAACAGAATCAGCTTTTTGATGTGTCTATTAAAAAGTACACCTATTATTATTCTTGATGAACCTACAGCAGCATTAGATTCCTATTATACAGAAGAAGTCAAAAATATAATTGTCAAAGAATCAAAAGAACATCTGTTTATTATATCAACACATGATCCTGTGCTGTTTGATATTGCAGATACTCTTTATCAAATAGAAAATAAAAAGATTATCTGTTTGAAACATAATGAAATGAAAAAAGAAATAGAAGATAAAAGACTTAATCAGACAGTTAATATTCCAATGTTCTTTTTTAAAATGAAAAAACATAAACTGGTAAATAACATTTTAATGCTTCTTATTTTAAGTATTAGTATTGTTGTGACATCACTATCTGCAGGATATAGCCTTTCTGATAAAAACAGTCATTATGATCAGGTAGATTCAATGGTTAATAAAGAAGTAATTGTTTATAAACCGATTATGTTACAGCATCCGTATTATTTTTCAGGTGATGCGCAAGAGTCCATTATAAGTGAAGAAGAACTCAATGAAATTAAGAAAATAAAGGATATTGAATCGATAAATGATCACATTGAAATTAATTTATTTGGAAGACATGAATCTTTTGAAGAAGCAGACCAAACTGGGATACATGGTGTTAGTTTTATTATAGATAATGGCAAGAAAAAAAGAAAAATGACTGGTGACGATATGGTAGGAACATTATCCTTAGTAAGCTATCAAGATGTCAATAAAAAACAACTTAAAGGAAGATTGGATAAAAATGGTGTTTACCTATCCAAAGAAATGGCAGAAGTATTAAAAATAAAATCCAATGGAAACTACACTTTGTCATTTGAACTTCCAGTTCCACAATGTAATATTATAGGTGATGGAGAACTATCATATATGGGTGAAGATGAATTGTATCCTGTAAATTATCTACAATGTAAGTATGTGTCTGTTGATTTAAAAGTAGCAGGTATTGTTGATGGAAGTGATTTTTGTCAGTGGTCAAATATTTCTAGTACAGCAATTTTTGTATCAGATGAACTATTTAAAAGTTATATGAAGCAGTATTCCTCTCTTGAATCCAAAATATATTATTTTGATAAAGATTTAGTTGGTTATACAACAACACCTGCTGCCAATAGTCAGATATCCAATATCTGTTATGCCTATCCATGGAGTCCAGATGCATTAAAAGTAAAAATAGGAGATATCAAGGATTACAGTGCGATTGTTAAAAAGATAAAAAAATTAGGATTTTCAGTTGTTACTTCTAATAAGAATATAACAGATCTTGATCAAATAGCTTATCGAACATCAAATTCATTTGTTATTTTTTCTGTATCTATTACAATGATCATTATTACTATTTATCTTATTTTAAAATATATTGAGCTTTATAAAGAAAGGTCATTCAAGATGTTTATGATCAATCTTAATTATTCAAAAGCTAAAACAAGAATGTTAATGGTTGAAAAATATCTATTAAATATGTTCATTACATTAATAACATCATTGATATTACTATTTGTTTTTCAAAGATTATGTATTCAATTGCATTATGTAATCGCCCCGGTAACTTTTGTTGCAATTCTAATGATTGCTTTATTATCAATCATTATTGAAATCATTTTTCCAATTGTATTAGGAGGGTTACGCTATAATATAGATTTTTAAAAAGAAACAACGGATTAAATGCCGTTGTTTCTTTTTAATGATAGAAAGTAATTAAAAGGCTTAATGATGGATCTATTTCTTTTGTTGAAAGATGACCATAGTTTTTTATTAGATTCTCTAAATTATTTAAATTTATTAGATTGTTAGAATCGTTTGGATAAATTATTTGGATAATAAAATGATTTGCTTTTTCAAATGATTTTAAAATAACAGTTCTATTTTCAACAGGAGCTTTTAAACATGATTCAATACTCATATTAATCAAAAGTTCAAAGAGATTAATTTGTGTTTCTAAATCTAAAAATTCAAAATGATCAGATTCTAAAACAGTTTTGAAGTTTATATGATTTTCTTGCAGTAAATAAAGCTTATTATTAAGTAAGTAATTTAATAAAGCAGAATTGCTATAAATTGTATTAAATTCTTTAAATGTTGTTTCAGTCAATTGATTCATTTGTTGTTTAACACTTGTTAAATCATTTTGCTGTAAATGTTTATTGATTGTATTACAAGTATGTAATAAATCATGTAAAAAATTAAAGTTATATTGATAATGTTGTGATAATAGATTATATTTTGAATTTATATAGAATTCTTTTTGTTTAGCAATTTCTAATTCATTTTTCATTGATATGTAGTTGATGATTGTTAAAGAAATAATAACAAGAATAATATTAGATAAAGCAATAATTATAAATCTAATGAAAGAAAGTCTATTGTTCATGAGTATTAAGTAATCATCAACTGATAAGAGTAAAAAGATAGTAATGATAGGAATTAAAAGTATTAAATAACTATATTTTGGTAAATAATCTTTTTTAAAATATTTAAGTATATAAATAAGTAATAATGAAAATAAAATTAAAAATGTATTTGAAATGATAGAGCCAACCATAAATTCAAATGAAAAAATATCTAGAGGTGATTTAAAGTGAAAAAAGTAGCCTAAACAGAAAATAGCTAAAATTTCTGAAAATAAAAGTAATGAAAAGAAAAATAAGGTAACTAACATCTTTTTTGAAAACTTTCCTTTAAATTGAAAATAAATATATAGAATAAAAATAATAAAAAGTTTTAAGGCTTTTAAAGAAGAAGTTCCATTATAATTAATTGAACTAAAAATAAAAAATGATATAAAAAATATAAGGATTGATTTATTTTTAGAGTATTTAAATGACAAAAGAGAATTTGAAATATAAGTTAATAAAGAAAATGAAATGAAGTTATTGATAATAATTGGCATATTATTTATAAGCTTTCGTGTAAATATTTTTCATAAGCTTTTTCAAATTCTTCTTTATAATGTCTTGATAAAGGAATATCTTCATTATTTATAAGTTTTAAATTATTGGTTGTAAATTGCAAGATATGTTGCATATTAACAAGATAAGCTTTGTAAGGATAAGCAAAGCCTTTGTCCTCTAATTGTTGATACCAGTATTTTAATGAATAGTTTGTTGGTATAATTTCACCATTGGTAAAGTGTAAATCTGTTTTTCTATCTTTAAATTCAATATAAAGAATATCTTTAATATATATTTTTTTATGACTGATTTTTTCATCAAAAAAACCAAGTGAATGTCTTAAATATGTTTTAACAATAGCATTCATTTCGATATTGAATTCTTGTTGGTTGATAGGTTTTATAAAGTAACGATCAGCATTTATTTTATAGCCATCGATAGCGTATTTGGCATAGTTTGTAGTAATCATGATGCGACAATCATGATTATTTTTCTTTAGTTCCATTCCTAAATCAATTCCATTGTCTTCATCAAGTTCTATATCTAAAAAAAGCAAATCATATTGTTTAATTGCTTGAAATAACTCATTTTTGTTTTTACATCTATGAATTTGATAATCAATTGTTTCTTTTGCAAAGTAATGTTTAACACAAGAGGATAATTGATTAAAATCATTTTCATTATTTTCAAAAACTAGGATATTCATAATGAAAAACCTCCTTTTTATTATTTTATCAAAATAAAAAATGAATGACTATAGAGTGTTAAATAAAAAGATTTAAAATTAAATATGTGATATAATTTTGATTAGTTAAAGGAGTTGATTTATATGAAAATATTAGCTTTTACAGGAGCAGGAATATCAAAACAAAGTAATATTCCAACATTTATGGAAAGACCAGATGTAAGAGAAAAACTATTTAGAAGTTATGCCAATACACATCATGAAGAATATAATGAAGTTATTAAACAACTTAAAGCTAATATGAATGGTGCTAAACCCAATGATGCTCATATTGCTTTGAGTGAATATCATGTACCAATTATTACTATGAATATTGATGGATTGCATAAACTGGCTGGAAGTGATGCTTTAGAATTACATGGCGGTTTACCAGAAGATGATGAAATGGATATTGCGTATTCTTTATATAATAAACCGGTACTTTATGGTGATCCAGCACCAAATTATCAAAAGGCTTATGAAATGGTTTATAAATTACAACCTGGAGATATTTTTTTAGTAGTAGGGTGCTCATTCCATACAGGAATATCTGTTGATTTAAGAGAAGTTGCGAAAGCTAGAGGAGCAAAAATTATTGAAATACAAGAAGATGCTGCTCATAATGTAAGAAAAGTGTTAGAAGAATTATTAAATAATGATTAGTTTTTAATATAGAATAAAAGGAATGGAGGAAATTATTGATATGCAAATACCGTTATTATGTGCGATTTTATTAATAGTTATTTCTATTCCTTTATATTTTGGTAAATGTTCAAATATAATTGCTGGATATAATGATTTAAGACAAGATGATAAAGAAAAAATAAATAAGATGAGATTATGCAGGGTGTTGGCAATGACACTTGATATAACTGCTATCATTTTAATGTTAGTAGCTTATTCTATTATCGGTGTAAATGATACAATGATTTTAGGTGTTATCACACTAATTGTAGGAACTATATTGAGGAATGTTTTTTCAAAAAATAGATAAATTCAATAGTATGTTATAAATAATCTAATATATTATTTGTAGTTATAAAAAAGCAAGTATAAGTTGACAAATGTTTAGAAGTTAAAATAATACAAAAAAAGGAGGTAGTTACATATGAGCGAAGTAAAAAAAGAAAATTTAACAATTCCAGTATATCTAGATGAACAAATTGTTATGGATTTAATTGCTACCATTGATGATGGATTTAGTGAATTTTATACTATTGAAACAACAAAAAACAAAGGTATAGGCACTGAAGTAAATGCTAACGGACAGGGAAAGGTATTGAAATTATTTAAAGCTAAAATGGATTTATCACATTCAAGAGAAAATACTAATGGTACAAAAAAACAAGAATCAAAAGTACAAACTGTTGTTTCTATGTTTCACAACTTAAAACAATATTTAAATCAAAATGATTTTATTGAAAAAAATAATAAAGAATTTAAAAATGGTGATTTTATTGAATTGCAAGGTGAATTTTCAATTAATCCACTTATTGACTTACTTAATACTTTTTCAAATTTTTTTGAAATGTCTGGAGTTATAAATAAAGCTGCTAATACTTCTAAAGCAAAAAATAAAAGAACAGAAGCTTTAAAAGATGTGCAAATTGAATCACAAATTAAAGGATTAATAAAGGTATTTGAAACGGATGGGAAAATAGATGTTATATGTCATAGTGAAGATAAAACATTTATTATTCCTTCAAAAAAAGAGTTTTTTACTGATGGAAAAGGTGATGTGATTAGAACAGGAAATTTTAGAATGTTGGGGAAAATAGTTAAGATATGTAGCGAAAAAGAAAATATTAGTTTATTACGAGATACTAAGATTGGTAAGATAAAAAACTCTATACTGGATACAGCAATAGAGTCCTTTAATGATCCTGAAATAAAGAATGTTGTTGATTTTGAAACAGTTGTTACTAATTATGATAATGCTATATTAGTATATCCGATAGCTATATACATATAGTTTTTTTGATTTATTTTTATGTGCAACTAAAAGATAATACATATTGTTATAAAGTTAGAATTTTGATAATTACTATTATTGATATGTTTGATAAACATACATAAATGGTTTAAAGAAAGGATGATGCGAATGGAATTATTTCATGGGAGTAATGTAGTTGTAGATCAACCTAAAATTATTACGGATGGTTATTATAAAGATTTTGGTTATGGTTTCTATTGTACAAATTTAGAAAAACAAGCAAAACGTTGGGCGTTAGTCAAACAACATGGGCATGTTGTTAATGTTTATGATTATTTAGAAAATAAATCATTAAACACACTTGTATTTGATGAAATGACAGATGAATGGCTTGATTTTGTTGTAGCTTGTAGACAAGGTATTAAACATGATTATGACATGGTAGAAGGTCCAATGGCAGATGATACTATTTGGAATTATGTTGATGATTTTACACGTGGAGAAATTTCAAGAACTGCTTTTTGGGAATTGGTTAAATTCAAATATCCTACTCATCAAATTGTATTTTGTAGTGAGAAAGCTTTAAAACAACTTCATTTTAAAAGGAGTTATTCATTATGATTAATAAATACTTTGAAGACGAAGAAATTCAACAAAATGATCTTTTCTTTATGTGTTCAACGATTGAACGTGTTGCACGTAAAATACATCAAAGAAATAAATATGTTGTTAATGCTCTTGGTTATGAAAATCTTTATCATTTCATCAGTCTAGCAAATGTGTTGCATTGTGAAAATCTTGATAAAGTTGTTGATGATTGGATCAATGAATACCATTTAAAAAAAGGAACATTTAATATAAAAGATGTTGATAAAGAATTATGTACAATCATACCGACACCTTTAGATATGGGAAAGGTATATATGCGTCTTATTGTAGATACAGCTTTAGCAAATGAAGATTATGTATCAGGTATTATACGCGTTTATAATGATGGTATTTGTAAAATAATTGATAATTATACAAATGGAGCATTTTATGAACCTTCTTATGTTATTGCAAGAGCATATAAAGAGGGTGAATTTTAGAAAGGAAGATTAATTAATGAACTCAATTTTAATTAAACCACATCATTTTATTGATATTATTAAATTATATGGATCTGGAATAGACAGATTTGTTCCTGATGAAAAAATGGGACATGATTTTTATAGGGTTGCTAATGAAATAATCGATAACCCATCTATTGATTTAAAACTAACAATTGATGGAGATGACATTTGTAAACCTTGTAAAAAGTATCATGAACAATGTATAGATCCATTAACTCATATACAAGGATATACGAGTAAAGATGTTTATAATAAAACCTTAGATAAAAGAATTATAAAATTATATAACTTAAATGATGAATATTATACGGCAAAACAATTATGCTCTATAATTCAAAATAATAAAGAATATATCTTTGAAGTCTGGGATGAAGAAGATAATGAGGTAACACAAAAAAGATATGAATTATTTTTGCAAGGGGCTCATAAATTTTTAGATAACATTTAAAGAAGAGGTGATAGAATTGTCAAAAAAGGAAAAAGCGTATTTTCATTTACCAGGATTATTTGAATTTTATGAATTATATAAAATCTTTTTACCATTATTCTATCATCATCGTGAATATTTTTATGATTGGTGTGAAATAGGTTCTATTTATGGAAGTCCTGAAGATTGCTTATGGGGTGGAGGAAGAATAGGACAAGGGAATCAAAATCCTTATGAAGTTCTTTCACTTATGGATCAATATCATATTTCTTCGCGACTTACTTTCAGTAATTCATTACTTCAAGAAAAACATCTTCAAGATAAAAGATGTAATGATCTTTGTGCTTTATTTGAAAAAAGTGAGATTCAAAGTGGGATTATCATTCATTCTGATTTGTTACTAGAATATTTAAAAAAACAATTTCCACGTTTTTATTTTGTTTCTTCAACAACGAAAGTTCTTACAAAATTTGAACAATTAGTAGATGAATTAAAGAGAGATGACTTTTTATATGTTGTTCCTGATTTTCGTTTAAATAAAGCTCAACAATTAGAAAGTCTTTTACAAAAAGATAAGGATAAAGTTGAATTTTTATGTAATGAGTGTTGTTTTATAGGCTGCCTTGAACGAAAGAAATGTTATGAAACGGTTAGCCGTCAAAATCTAGGAGAAGATTGTTTAGATCATGTATGCAAAGCTATGAATTCTCATGAAGGGTATCGTTTTTCTAAAGCTATGCAAAATTCGAGTTTTATCAGTGTTGAAGATATTCAAAATAATTATCTACCAAAAGGCTTTTCTCAATTTAAAATAGAAGGTAGAAGTTTAGGGAGTGCTTTAGTGTTAGAATTTTTACTTTATTATATGGTAAAACCTGAATATCAAATACATGTAAGAGAAGCTATTTATTTAGATAATATGTTAGATTTGTTTTAAAAAATAAGAAGGATAAAACATGTAAAGTGTATAAATTATTAAAGAAATAAAAAGGAGAACATATATGAAAATAGAATATAAAGAAGGTCTTATTGTTTTAAAAGATCAGGATGAAGAAGTCGGTTATATTAAATATGTTAGAAAAGAAGAAAATGTGATTGATGTTATTTCAACAGTTGTTCATGAAAAATATCAAGGTCAAGGAATGGCAGGAAAGCTTTTTGATGCTTTGATGGGCTATGTAAAAGACAATTCTTTGAAAATAATTCCATCTTGTAGTTATATTGAAAAGAAGTTGATAAAACTACCAAATTCTAGTGATTTTTTGCATAAATAGGGCAAAAAAGGATATTATACGCAAAAAATTAATATTTATACTTAAAAATAACAATATTTTCTTGCAATTAGGAAAGATTATCTATATAATACTTTTGTAAATTAAGAGTCAAAGGGGGGAATCATCATGGCAAAAACTGTAGTAAGAGAAAACGAATCTTTAGATGACGCTTTACGTCGTTTTAAAAGACAAGTATCTAGAACAGGTACCCTTGCTGAAGCTCGTAAAAGAGAATTCTATGTTAAACCAGGATTAAAAAGAAAATTAAAATCTGAAGCAGCAAGAAAAAATAATAAAAAAAGATAATAAAAATACAGCCTTCTTGGCTGTTTTTTTATGCCGTTTTTTCATTGAAAAAATAAGTATCATTTAGTATACTTTATATGATAAAAATAAAGATGTTTTTAATCGAAAAAGGGAGAAACTATGAAAACTGTATTAAAAAATGGAAATGTTTTTTACCAAAATAAAATTCAAAAATTAGATGTAGAAATTGATGGTGAAACAATTAGTCAAATAGGTCATGATTTAGATGGTGAAAATATAATTGATTGTACGGATCTTTTAGTAACACCAGGTTTTGTTGATCTTCATGTTCATTTACGTGAACCAGGATTTGAACATAAAGGAACTATTAAAACAGAAACTTTATCTGCTAAATATGGAGGATATACGCATATTGTAGCGATGGCTAATACAAATCCATGTATGGATGATAAAGAAACTATTGAAGATTTTATTCAAAGAGTTCAAAAAGATAGCTCTATTCATACATATACTTATAGTGCTATTACGAAAGATTTAAAAGGACAAGAGCTTGTTGATTTTAAAGAAAATAATGCTTTTGATATTGTACAGGGATTTTCTGATGATGGAAAAGGTGTTCAAAGTAAAGAAATGATGTCAAAAGCCATGAAAGAAGCAAAAGCAATCAATAGTATTATTATTGCGCATTGTGAAGATGAAGGAGAACTTGAAAAAGGAGCATGTATTAACTTAGGACGTGTTTCTAAAGAAAATGGTCTTGTAGGAATCAATAATGCTTCAGAATATAATCATGCTTTACGTGATTTACAATTATCTAAAGAAATTGGTAATCGTTATCATATTTGTCATATTTCTACTAAAGAAACTGTGGCAGGATTAAGAGAATATCGAAAACAAGGACTTCCTGTTTCAGGAGAAGCTTGTCCACATCATTTGATTTTAACAGATGAAAATATTAAAAACTTAAATCCAAATTATAAAATGAATCCACCACTTCGAAGTAAAGAAGATTTAGATGCTTTAATTGAAGGACTTAAAGATGGAACAGTGACATGTATCTCAACAGATCATGCACCTCATAGTGATGAAGAAAAATTAAAACCAATTGATCAAGCACCATTTGGTATTATAGGTAATCAACATGCTTTTAGTTTAGTTTATACATATTTAGTTAAGAAGAATTTATTAGATTTAGAAACTGTTTTAAAATGTATGACAGTCAATCCAAGTCAAGTAATTGGATTGGATCATGATATGGCTGTTGGTAAAAAGGCTAATATTGCTATCATTGATTTAAATGAAGAATATACGATTACGAGAGATAATATTTATTCAAAAGCAAAGAATACACCATTTTTAGATACAAAATGTTTTGGTTTAGTGAAGTATCATATTTTAGATGGAAAAATAGAAAAATTATAGGAGGAATTTATGAACTATCAAGGGTTAATGGAAATTACAAAAATTGAAAACATTGCAGATGATGTTTATGAAATGACTTTAAAGGGAGAAGGGGCTAAATATATTAGTCAACCTGGTCAATTTATAAACATTAAGATCAATGAAAGTTTACAACCTTATCTTAGAAGACCAATGTCTATTTCTGATTATGATGAAAATACAATTGTGATTGTTTTTAAAGTTGTTGGTCAAGGAACAGAAATTTTAAAGAATAAACAAATTGGAGATCAATTGGATTGTTTAATTGGTTTAGGAAATGGTTTTACTGTTCAAGAAGGAAAAGCTTTACTTATTGGTGGAGGACTTGGAACACCACCTCTTTATAACTTAGGTAAAAAATTAAAAGAAAAAGGTGTAGAAGTGACAACTGTTTTAGGATTTTCTTCTAAAAAAGATGTTTTCTATATTGATAAATTCCAAGAATTTGGAGATGTATTAATTGCGACAATGGATGGTTCTTTAGGTGTTAAAGGAACAGTTATTGATGTTATAAAAAAAGCTAATTTAACATTTGATCATTATTATACATGTGGACCTGAACCAATGTTAGATGCGCTTGCTTTAAATTATCCAGAAAACGGACAACTTTCTTTTGAAGCAAGAATGGGATGTGGTTTTGGAGCTTGTATGGGATGTTCATGTAAAGTGAAAACAAAACCTTATAAACGTATTTGTGTAGAAGGACCAATTTTATTAAGTGAGGAGGTTATTGTAAATGGTTAATTTAAAAGTTAAACTTCCAGGTTTGGAAATGAAAAATCCAGTGATTCCAGCATCAGGAACTTTTGGATTTGGATATGAATTTACAAGATTCTATGATATTAATGTTTTAGGAAGTATCATGATTAAAGGAACAACGCTTGAACCACGTTATGGAAATCCTTTACCACGTATTGCGGAAGGGCCAAGTGGAATGCTTAATGCAATTGGACTCCAAAATCCCGGTGTTGATGCCGTCATGTCACATGAACTAGAAGAACTACGTAAGTGTTATAATGATAAAGTCATTGCGAATATCGGTGGAAGCTGTGTTGATGATTATGTTGAAACTGCAAAACGTATTTCAACACATGATATGGTAGGAGCGTTAGAACTTAATATTTCTTGTCCAAATGTTCATAGTGGAGGTATTCAATTTGGAACAAATCCACAAATGGCTGCGGATGTTACACGTAAAGTAAAAGCCGTTTCTCAAAAACCGGTTTATGTTAAACTTTCTCCTAATGTAACAGATATCGTTGAAATGGCAAAGGCTGTAGAAGAAGCTGGAGCTGATGGAATTACAATGATCAATACTTTAGTAGGTATGCGTTTTAATATCAAAACTGGAAAACCGATTATCGCTAATGGAACAGGTGGTTATTCAGGACCAGCTATTTTCCCAGTAGCTTTACGTATGGTTCATCAAGTAAGTAAAGCTGTTAAGATTCCAGTAATTGGTATGGGTGGTATTTCAAGTGCCCATGATGTTATTGAAATGATGGTTGCAGGCGCAAGCGCTGTGGCGATTGGTTGTCAAAACCTTGTTGATCCATATGCTTGTTATAAAATTATTCAAGATTTACCAAAGGAACTTGAAAAGCTTGGTGTTGAAGATATTAATGATATTGTTGGATTATCACATCAATAAAAAGAGAAATGAAAGATTTCTCTTTTTCTATCATTATCCATGTAATATAATAAGATAAATAGGGGTGAAATAAATGGATTTAGATACATTGTTAAATAAAAATCAAAAAGAAGCAGCAACGTATTTAGATAGTCACTTAAGAATTATTGCGGGGGCAGGTTCTGGAAAAACAAGAGTTGTGACTTATCGTATTGCACATTTAATACAGGATGTAGGAATTGATCCTCGTTCTATTTTGGCAATTACTTTTACCAATAAAGCTGCTAACGAGATGAAAGAAAGAGTGAATGAAGTTGTAGGTATTCATGGAAGTGGAACACTTATTTGTACGATTCATTCTTTATGTGTGAGATTTTTAAGACAACATATTAATGTTTTAAATTATCCAAGTAATTTTACAATTATGGATGAAGAAGATCAAAAAGCACTTATTAAAAAGCTTTATACACAATTAGAAATAGATGCAAAAGTTATTTCTATTAAAAGTATGATCAATACAATTTCTTCATATAAAACAGCAAGAGTTTCTCCACAAAGAGCTATTGAATTAGCTGGACAATTTTCAGGAGAACTCAAAAAAGCAAAAGTCTATGAAGCCTATGAAAACTATAAAGAAGATCATTTCTTATTAGATTTTGATGATTTATTATTAAAAGCAGTTTATATTTTGGATAATTATCCAGATATATTAGAAAAATGGCAAAGAAAATTCCAATATATTCATGTAGATGAATTCCAAGATGTAGGTGAAATTGAATATCATTTAGTTCAATTATTATCAAAATATGCCATTGTTTGTGTCGTTGGAGATCCTGATCAAACAATTTATAGCTTTAGAGGAGCAGATGTTCATTTTATTTTAGATTTTGATAAAGATTTCAAACCTAATAAAACAATTATTCTTGATCAAAACTATCGTTCAACTGGAAATATATTAAAAGTATCAAATAATTTAATTCGTAAAAATAGTCAACGTTTAGAAAAGAATCTTTTTACAAAGCAAACAGGTGGAGAAGATGTGATTCACCATGTCGCTAAAAGTGAAGAAGAGGAAGCTAATTGGATTGCTAATAAAATCGAAGATATTGTAAATAATCAAGATGGGGTTAATTATCGTGATATTGCAATTTTATATCGTGCAAACTATTTATCACGTACGATTGAACAAGTATTGATTCGTAAAGGAATTGATTATCGTATTTTTGGGGGGTTAAAATTCTTTAATCGTAAAGAAGTTAAAGATGCTTTAAGCTATTTAAGACTTGTTTGTAATCAAGAAGATTTAGCGTTTGAAAGAATTATTAATACACCAGCTAGAGGTATTGGTAAAAAAACATTAGAAAATATTCAATTAGTAGCACTTAAACATCAAATTTCACTTTATGATGCTTTAACGCTTCATAGTGATGAAATTAGACTATCTAATAAATCTAAAAAAGAAGTGCGAATTTTAGTTGAAGCAATTGAAAAAGCAAGACGTTCAACTTTACCATTACATGAAATGTTTGAACAATTAATGATTGATGTAGGCTACATCGATATGTTAAAAAATGATTTAGAAGATAATCGTATTGATAATATTCATGAATTACAACGTTCAATTTATGATTTTCAAGTTTCTCATGAAGATGCACCAACATTAGAAAATTATTTACAAGATATTTCTTTATATACAGATAATGATTCTATTGATCAAGGGCAATATGTTTCTTTAATGTCTATTCATATGGCTAAAGGTCTAGAATTTGATTATGTCTTTGTTTTAGGCTTATCTGAAGGAATTTTCCCAAGCTTTAGAAGTTTAGCTGAAGATGGAGATGATGGTCTTGAAGAAGAAAGAAGACTCGCATATGTAGCCTTTACAAGAGCGAGAAAACAGCTTTTCTTAACAGATAGTGAAGGATTTAGTTTTGTAACAGATTCACCTAAAATTTCTAGTCGTTTCATTGATGAAGTAGGAAATGAAGGAATTATTCATAGCGGAAGTAAGCCTCGTTTTAAAACAACAGATTATGTACCTAAACAAACAGTGTCTAAAGCAGAATTAATTGGAGATAATAAAGTTGATGATTGGAAAGTAGGAGACCTTGTAAATCATGATATTTTTGGTAAGGGTGTTGTTGTTAAGGTCAATAAGAATATTTTAGATATTGCTTTTGAGCTTCCAGCAGGACTGAAGTCTTTAATGGCCAATCATAAAGCATTAAAAAAACTTACAAATTAGAGAATTCTTAGAATTCTCTTTTTAGTATTATTTTGTTATAATGAAAAAGATTTGAAAAAGGAGTAAGAATATGGATGATTTAAAAAGATATGAAGAATTAGTAAAAACAATTGAATATCATAATGATCGTTATTATAACCAAGACGATCCAGAAATAAGTGATTATGAATATGATATGATGATGAAAGAACTTAAAAAACTAGAAAAGGATCATCCTGAATATGTCACACCAAGTTCGCCAACTCAACATGTTGGGGGAAGTGCTAAAAGAGAAGCCGGTGTTTTAGTTAGACATCGTGTCCCAATGCTTTCTTTACAAGATGTTTTTTCTAAAGAAGAAGTTCAAGAATTTGTGGAATCAATGCAAGAAACGTTGGTTGATCCAGTATTTGTGGTTGAATATAAAATTGATGGTTTATCAATGGCTTTAAGATATGAAAATGGTCTTTTAACAACGGCTATTACTCGTGGAGATGGAATCATTCAAGGAGAAGATGTAACCGTTAATGCTAAAGTAATCAAAGATGTTAAAAATAAATTAAAGGAACCTATTGAATATCTTGAAGTACGTGGTGAAGTTTATATGACAAATGAGGCCTTTGATAAAGTTAATGAAATTCAAGAGCTTAATAATAAAAAAACTTTCGCAAATCCTAGAAACTGTGCGGCAGGAACATTACGTCAATTAGATAGTCGTATTACAAAACAAAGAAACCTTTCTATGTTTATTTTTAATATTCAAGATATTCGAGGAAAAGAAATTACGAGTCATAGTCAAGGTTATGAATATTTAAAAATTCAAGGAATGAAAGTCATTGATAATTATCAAATTTGTCATAGCTTTGAAGAAGTATGGAAAGCTATTGAGATTATTGGTGAAAGTAGAGATCAATTAGGCTATGATATAGATGGTGCCGTTGTTAAAATTGATAGCTATGCACAAAGACAACAATTAGGGCAAACAGCCAAAGTGCCTCGTTGGGCCGTGGCTTATAAATATCCGCCAGAAGAAAAAGAAACAAAGCTTTTAGATATAGAACTTTCAGTTGGAAGAACAGGTAGAATTACACCAACAGCTATCTTTGAACCAGTCCGTTTATGTGGAACAACGGTTTCAAGAGCAACGCTTCATAATCAAGATTTTATTGATAGTTTAGATGTACGTCTTGGCGATACAATCATTGTTTATAAATCAGGAGAAATCATTCCTAAAGTAAAAGGTGTCAATAAAGATAAAAGACCTGCAGGAAGTGTTCCTTATCAAATAGGAAATACGTGTCCTGTATGTGGGGCACCAACGTATCAAGAAGAGGGGACAGTTGATATTAAATGTTCTAATCCTACATGTCCAAGTAAACTAGTTAGAAATGTTGTTAATTTTGTAGGAAGAGATGCCATGGATATTAAAGGTTTTGGTTTATCGTATGTTGAAACTTTAATAGATCAAGGGTATATTCATGATGTCAGTGATATTTATATTTTAAAAGATAAAAGACAAGAACTTTTAGATAAAAAGGTAATTGGTCTTGTTAAAAGTACAGATAATTTATTAAATGCCATTGAAAAAAGTAAAGAAAATGATGCAACGAAGGTTTTAACTGCTTTAGGTATTTCAAATATTGGTAAATCGGCTGCAAAATCTTTAATGAAGAAATTTAAAACGATGGATCAATTGATGAATGCTTCTTATGAACAACTTATTGAAGTCAATGATATTGGTGATACCAGTGCACAAATTTTAATTGATTATTTTAAAGATGAAAAGAATAAAGAAATCATTCATAAATTAGAGCACTATGGATTAAAGATGGAAATTGAAGATACTCAAAGTTCATCTATATTAGAAAATATGACTTTTGTTGTTACAGGAACACTTCCTACATTATCTAGAAAAGAAGCAGCTACTTTAATAGAAAATAATGGTGGTAAAGTTTCTGGATCCGTTTCTAAAAAGACAACCTATTTATTAGCAGGGGAAAATGCAGGTAGTAAGCTTACAAAAGCACAATCTTTAAATATTCCAGTTTTAACGGAAGAAATGTTTATGGAAATGATAAAATCATAATTTTATGCTATAATGTGCCAAAAAAGGAGGGTGCTCATGAAAAAACTATTTACAGTTATATTATGTTTACTTCTTTGTACAGGATGTACGTCAAAAACAAGTAAAAAAGAAACAAAAAGTAGCCAAGATACATCATCTACTGATTCTTTAGATGATTCATTTTATCCTATTGTTAATTTAGGAACGAATCTTGTAAGAGAAACTTTTTATCAAGATTTTTCTTCCTCTGAAGATTTTCAAACAATAGGAAGAGAATTACAAGCTTTATCGACAGATTATTTCTCTACTTCAGATTATTATATGTCTGAGGGTCTACAACTTGTTCAAAATGATAAAAATCAACTTTTAAAGAAAGAAAAATATTCTTTACAACCATTAAATGGAGAATTAGTTGATGGTCAAGAAATTAATAAGATGGTAGAAAATATTAGTGAACAAGATTATTATGAAAAAAGTGGAGATAAGTATACTTTAAAAGGAATGTCTATAGCGATTATTCTAGATCCAAAAGGTGGAACGAATGCAACTTTATCTGAAGGAAGTATAGACAGTTACGCAAAAGAAACGATTTCTAGATTATATAAGTACTTACAAACAAAAAAATCTGTGAAAGATATTCCTACTTTTATTGCTGTTTATCGTCAAAATGACAGTGAAGAAAATAGTTATAATGGACGCTTTATTTATAGTAGTTATTGTCAAAATGGAAAAGTTGGAAATATTAAATCTTTAGATTATGCTACTTATATTTTTACAAGTGATGAAGCAAATAAAGCAGATGAAGCTCTATATTCACAATTTTCGGTTTTTAAAAACAATGTAAAAAATGCTTCAACTGAAGCTGTTGGTGTTGTAGGTTATGGGAAATATAAAGATGGTTCAATTCAAAGTTTAAAAATTCAAATTACTGCGAGTGTAAAAAGTTATACAGAACTTATTTATGTAGTAGAAACAGTTGCAGACCAAATGGATAATCATTTTTCTGGATTTGATAGTTATGCAGTGATTAATGATCAAGATGGATTGAAAGCTGTTGTGATTAAAAATGCTGGAAAGGATGCACAAAGTACATTGTTGTATTAATGATAGACATTTGATACAATGATAGAAGAGAAGGTGAAAGAATGGCAAGAGAAAGATTTTCTTTTGATGATACAATCGAATTTGATAAAGATGAATTAAAACCAAATAATGATATTCATGCAAATCATACAGGGAAATTTACATTTGATGATGAAGTAAAGGAGAAAAAGGTGGCTAAACCAAAAAAGAAAAAGAGAAAGCTTAAAATATGGCATGTTGTTTTAACTTTATTTGTTGTTGCAGTAGTTGCTTTTTTCCTTTATATTTTTGTTTTTTCAGGAAATAATAATGGACCTGTTTATGGAGAAAGATGTGTGAAATTATTATCTGTTGATAAAAATGCAATTACTCAAGTTGAATCACAAATAGAACAAGATGAAAATATTCAAGATGTTGCAATTAAAGTTAGTTGTCGTACAATTAAGCTTACTTATCAATTATCAGATAATATTCAAGTTGATACTGCTAAATCTTTAGTTGAAAATTCTTTGCATACTTTTGATGATGCAATGGGACAAAGTAAAGAAGATGGTGCTGCATGGTCACAACTTTTAAATAAAGCAAATGGACGTTTACAATATGATTTAGAAATTATTGTAAAATCTAATGGTGAAAGTGATTTCCCATTATTTGGAACAAAACATGCAGGTGTTGATGCAATTACCTATACAGGTCAAAATGTTAAAGATCAAGCATCAGCAGATAAAGCAATTCAAAGACAAGCAGAAGTCGATGCAGCAAATAAAGCTGCCGCAAATAATAATCAATAAACGAGCTCAGCTCGTTTTTTTGGAGGAAAAAATGAAGAAAAATGATTATTTTATAGGAGAATGTGTTGATCAGTCTCATGATGGAAAAGGAATCGTTAAATATGAAGGATTTACTTATTTTGTAAATGGCATGATTACAGGGGAAGTTGGACAAATTAAATGTATTAAAATGTTAAAAAATTATGGAGTAGGAAGATTAATTGAATTACAAAAGCCTTCACCTGAAAGAGTGAATCCTAAATGTCATATTTATCAAGGCTGTGGTGGTTGTCATTTAATGCATTTATCAAGTAAAGGACAACAAGAATTTAAAACAAAAAGAGTAAAGGATTGTATGGAAAGAATTGGACATTTAGAAGTTGATGTTCAACCTTGTTTAATGCAAGAAAATCCATGGTATTATCGTAATAAAGTACAAATGCCTTTAGGCTATGATAAAAATGGTCAATTAGTGACTGGTTTTTATAAACAAAGAACTAATGATATTATTGCTTGTGATGAATGTCTTATTCAAAATGAAGAATCAAATTCAGTGATTCAAAGAGTAAAAGAACTTTTTGTAGAGTACAATATTAAACCTTATGATAAAGTAACACATCGAGGAAATATTAAACATATTCTTACAAAAAAAGGCTATCATAGTGAAGAATTTATGCTTTGTTTTATTACCTATCAAAAAACAATCAAGCATATTGATCAAATTGTAGAAATACTTATTCAAGAATTTCCACATATTAAAACCATTATTCAAAATATTAATGAAAGACATGATAATGTCATTTTAGGTGATGAAGAAAAGATACTGTATGGAAAAGGTTATATTTATGATACATTATTAGACAATCAATATAAAATTTCCTTAAAATCATTCTATCAAATCAATCCTATTCAAGTAGAAAAACTTTATCAAACAGCGATTGATTTAGCTCATATAAATCAAGATTCTGTTGTTTTAGATGCGTATTGTGGAATTGGAACCATTACCCTTTCACTTGCAAAGCATGTAAAGAAAGTCTATGGAGTCGAAGTTGTTCCTCAAGCTATAGAGGATGCTAAAAATAATGCTTTACTTAATAAAATAGATAATGCAGAATTTGTCTGTGATGATGCTGGAAAATATATGGTTGAGCTTGTTAAGAAAAATACCCATTTAGATGTTGTTTTTGTTGATCCACCAAGAAAAGGATGTTCAGAAGAATTCTTAGAACATCTCATACAGGCAAGTCCAAAGGAAATTATTTATATTTCTTGTGATGTGGCTACACAAGCAAGAGATGCTAAATATTTAAATGAACATGGTTATACAATTACTCATTGCCAACCAGTAGATATGTTCCCGCATACTTTCCATGTGGAGACTGTATGTTTGCTGTCAAGAAAATAAAATTAAGTGCTGAAAAGTAGCGCATTTCCGGGCTTTTTTTAAGGTTGGTATCATCGTAAGAAGACTTGCGGAAAGCTCGGTTTTCTTATATGGAAACATATCTACTTTTCTGCCTGGCTGGAGAAAAATTGAGTAGTTGGAGAATAGCGGTAGGGTTTAGGCTGTGGATTAGATATCAGAGGTTGTGGCACTAGGATTGTTGCCAGAGTCGACCGCAGTTCAAGCCACTTGATACTAAGTGGCATACTTGGCAGTGGAATAGATGACAGGAGGGTTTTGATATGGCAGAAAAACATACAGACGAGAATCTTTATAGAGTAGTTCGTAAAGATGGCAGTCACTTAAATACAATGGCAGTCACTTAAATACAAAGGTGAATCCGGATGGTACGAAATCTGCATTGCAATTCACCGATGATAATAATGATTTAAATGGTCCCGTTGATTTGCTGGAAGTCGATGAAGAAGAATTAATAAGAACCGAATACATTTCTGTCCCACAAGCGGAGCGTTCTCTTGGAGAACGACTTATTGATGAAGTTGTTGTTCCCGTGATTAGAGATGCAACCACTCAGCTACTTGAGTATGGAACTGAAAAAGCGGAGATATGGATAGAAGAGAAAGTAGTTCCAATGGCAAAATCAAAAGTGAAGGCTGGGTGGGAAAATCTCAAATTGTTCATATCTGCAATAAAGGATTTTGATAAACCCATAAAAGCCACTCAAATCGTCACTGAACGGAAAAACACCTTTAAGGCAAGTGAGATTGAAGTTGTTAACAGAGAAAATGCGGAATTGAGGTTGGAAAGAATTATAATTACCTAAAAATGAAGATAGCAGGCAACCGCAGTGTCCAGAAGATAAAGAGAGTG
>OGXC01000075.1_pt1 | contig 82799 bp, 75 predicted proteins | sample 1576201 | NCBI WGS metagenome assembly OGXC01 (sample SAMEA3541562, study PRJEB24748) | human gut metagenome | biome: human gut; feature: human-associated habitat; material: faeces | place: China | collected 2012 | reverse complement strand
ATATAGAGGTATATCATGATTTCTAAAACAACAAAAGATTTTCAAGCTACCGTTTTAAATAAAATGACTTTTAAACCATATGAAACTAAAAATTATACTATATATAAAAATGAAAATAATCCTGAACTTGGGCATTTTATTAAATATTCACGTGAAGAATATTATGACTTTGGCATAGGTGATTACACTATCCCTGCAGATTTTTCTATTTCTTTTGATCATAATGAAGAAATAATGAGGTTTGGTACTGTTTATACTGGTGAAACTTCTTTTGAAATAGAAGATAATCCTGTTTCTTCTTTCACTCCATCCTCATTTTTTGTAGTGGAAAAAACAATTCAAGGGAAACAGTTTTGGAAGAAAGGTCAACACTTTCATGGAGCTGAAATAACAATTTACAAAAAATACTTTGATGAAGTAATCAGACCAAACTTCCCCAATACTTTAGACTTTGATAACTTTATTAGTAATTATACATATAGATATCTTCCACTTGAAATCTCTACGATTATTCAAAGACTAAGAAGTATGTCTGAAGTCAATGAACTTACCCCTATATATTTAGAAAGCAAAATTTTAGAATCTATAGCTTTACTTTCCAAGGAGTTGAATTCTTCACCAGAAAATGTTTTTACTAATCAATTAAACTATGGAAAAATTAAGATAGGAAAAGATAGATATATTACATTAACTGCATCAGATGCACATGCAATACAAAAAGCTCATGATATATTAACGGAAGAAGCCTGTAATCCTCCCACTATAAAGGCTTTAAGTAAAATTGTATTTTTAAATGAACAAAAATTAAAGGCAGGATTTTCTGCAAAATATCATATGTCTATTAGTGAATATACTAATTCTATTAGAATGACAATGGCAGAAAATTTATTATCTACAACTGAGTTAAGTATTGATGAAATCTCTAAACAACTTGGCTATAATTATAGTGGTAATTTCGTTAAAATGTTTAAAAAAACTCATGGTAAAACCCCTTTAGCATTTAGAAAACTTAAAATCTAATTATCTATTATAAAGCATATGATATGGGAAAATCTATAATATAGATTTTCCCATATCATATGCTTCTTTTATTACATCTTTTCCTTTTAAAAAGTCTTTTTCAATTGCCCCACAGCCATAGATTATCGCCCTTAACTCAATGTTTTCAAAACAATCAATGTATTTTTCAAAAGATTCTACAATTGTATTCATATAATTTTTAGTAGGTGCTGCTCCACTTATAATAAGATAAGCTTCCTTATCTTTTATACTTTCTAACTTAGCATAAGTTCTGTCCATAATTGCTTTCATTTGTGCATTAAAGCTATAAAAGTATACTGGTGATGCAAAAACTATTATATTTGAGCTTATTATTTTATCTAAAATTTCCGTCATATCATCCTTATGAATACATATTCCTTTATTTAATTTGCAAGATCTACAACCTAAACAGTAATTAATATTTTTATTATTTACTAATATTTTTTCTACATAATTTCCTGATTCCTTAGCTCCATTAATAAATTCATCACATAATACATTTGTACTACCATCATTTCTCCCAGACAAAAATACTAATATTCTTTTCCCCATAATCTTTATACTCTCCTATTATTTTCGCTAACATTTAACTTATTATCCTTAGTCTACCACTTAAAGTGCACTCCAAGGCAAGATTTAATTCCATAATTGATATATTTATTTCATATATTTTTTATTAAATTAATTATTATTGATATATCCTTTTCAATATTCCATTCCTATATTAATTTCATAGTAAAACCCTTGTATAATTAAGAAAAAAGCTATGGAGGTAAAATATGAGTAACATAAAAGTAATAATAATGGATGTTGATGGTACATTAACTAATGGTAAAAAACAAATAACCGAAAAAACTAAAAACGCCTTAATTAAGGCTCAAGAATTAGGAGTAACTTTAATATTAGCGTCTGGAAGGCCTACCTCTGGATTAATGGATTTTGCTCATGAATTAGAAATGGATAAAAATGATGGACTTTTAGTTTCATTTAACGGTTCTAAGGTTGTAGATTGTCAAACTAATAAAGTTTTATTTAATGAAACTATGACCATAGAAGAAGGCCAAGCTGTTCTTGAACATTTAAAAAAATTTAATGTTAAACCAATGATTGATAAGGGAAACTATATGTATGTAAATGATGTTTTTGACAATGAAATCCAAGTGAATGGCAGTTCCTTTAATATAATTCAATATGAGTCTCGTGGTGGAAAATTTAAATTGTGTGAAAAAGATGATTTAGCTACATTTGCTGATTATCCTTTAAATAAAATATTAACTGCTGGTGATCCTGATTATTTACAAGAAAATTATAAGAATATTATGGAACCATTTAAAGATACATTAAGCTGTATGTTTACTGCGCCTTTTTATTTTGAATTTACTGCAAAAGGTATAGATAAAGCTAAAGCTTTAGATACAGTATTATCTCCTATGGGATTCAAAAGAGAAGATATGATTGCTTTTGGAGATGGTCATAATGATGCATCAATGGTTGAATATGCTGGTATTGGTGTGGCAATGGGAAATGCTATAGATGATTTGAAAGCTATAGCTGATGAAGTTACTTTTTCTAATGAAGAAGATGGTATTGCTTATACCTTAAGCAAATATATAAAAGAAATAGAATTTTAATTAATTTTTAAAATTATCCATTAAAATATTATATAATGTTCATGAGGTGATCTTCATGAACATTTTTAGCAAATTAAACAAACTTACTAACTTAACTGAAAGTGAAAAAACATTAGTTAAATATATGCAGGATAATATTGAATCATTTGTTAAAATGAGTGCTTCTGAAATTAGTGAAACATGTTTTATTTCAACATCTACAATTTATAGATTGTGTCAAAAACTTGATTTATCTGGATTATCAGAATTAAAAGTACAAGCATCCTCTTCCATTAATGAGTATTTAATAGAAAAGAATTCTTTAGATTATAATTATCCTTTTAAACAAAATGAAACAGAACATGAAATTGTCCTTAAAATGAAAGAATTATATGATCAAACTATTGTGTCATCTTTAAATTTAATTTCTCTTGATCAATTACGAATAATATGTAATGAATTAAAAGCAGCAAAATATATTGATTTTTATACTTCTGCGGGTAACATCTTCTTTGCAGAAAATTTTAAATTTCAAATGCAAGAAATAGGAAGTTTTGTTAATGTTCCTGTAGAAGAATATAATCAGTTACTAACTGCATCAACTAGTGATGAAGACCATATTGCAATAGTAATGTCATTTGAAGGCCGAGGTGTAATAATCAAAAACTTAACTGATATATTAAAAAAGAATAAAACAAAAATTGTTTTAATTTCTTCTACAAATGAAAACCCACTTACTAAATATGCAGATTATCAGTTATATCTAAGTTCAAATGAAAATCATTATAATAAAATTTCATCTTTTTCAACACGATTATCTTTACTATATGTTCTAGATTGCATATATACAGAGTTCTTTAAATTAGACTATGAGAGAAATGTAAATTATAAACTTAATACATATAAAAAACTTACTAATAATTTATAATGTTATTAATTAATTATTAGATATTTATTCTTGCTCCAAACTACATATTATAGAGCAAGAATTTTTTTATTTTTAACTATGAATTTATAAACACTTTTATATCCTATACATGCAATTTGTAACTCTTTTGTAACAAAAGCTCCTAATAATTGCCTTATAATTTTATTAATTATAATATTTAAGAGGAAGATAAAATGAGAAGAAAAATATTAACTGTAATTACCTTAACAATGTCATTTTATATTATATTTTCATTTATCACAGGTATGTTAAATGAAGTTTTTCAAAGTAAAAGTCAATCTCGAAAAGATTATCTTGTAAAACTTGAAAATAAATCTTTAGCTGGTTTGCAAGATAAAATAGATACTTATCAAAATGATATTTTAAATAAAAAAAATGATAACATTGAAAATCAATCCATTGAAAAAATGGATATCAATTATAGTAAATACTATGAAAATACTATTTTCATGGGAGATTCCATAACTGAAGCATTATCTGAATTTGGTATTTTAGATAGCTATAACGTAATTGCCAATAAAGGAGATACTGTTGTAAATGCTTTGCAAAATACGGACAAGCTTCAAGATATTAATCCTAAAAACTTAGTTTTATTATATGGTATGAATGATGTTATTGCCTTTGATAGTAATTCATCTGAAGAAAGCTCCAATGCATTTAAAGAAAAATATATTGAACTTATTAATTCAATTAAAGCAGTACTACCAAAAACAAATATTTATTTAATATCTCCCCTTCCTGTAATGGATAATGCAGTTAACACCAATCCTATATTAACTAATGAAAACTTAAATAACTTTAGATTGAAAGTTCACGAAGTTGCAACCGCCACAGGTAGTACGTATATAGATTTAGCCAGCGTAATAACTGAAAAAGATTATTTGCATGAACAAGATGGAATTCATTATAAATATGATTTCTATACATTATGGTTAGACTTTCTTATTAATTACATAAAGTAAAGTTTAAATTATATATAACAAAACTTACTTTACCATATAAATACTTTTATATAATTTAAAATTTTCATAATTGATGGATTAATTAATATTATTAAATTTATAATGAGGGCTATATATGATACATAAATATAAAAAAATAAAATTTAACCAACAAAAGAAGTATACAAAATATTATTTACTTGAAATAGTTATACTTATATCTTTATTCATAGGTTTATATCCTATATTAAGTATTAAGAGTGCCGATATGTCCGCAATAAAAGCTAATTTAGAAGAAAACCTAAAATTAGACTCCATAAATATTGGAGATGAAAAAACATTAAAAAATTTATATTACATTAATATAGGATCTATTGAAGATTTTATATCTTATGCACCTAAAAGTAATATGGATGTTGAAGAAATATTAATATTGAAGTTAAAACATGGCGCAAACATGGATGAAATTAAAACAAAAGTTAGTACAAGACTAGAAAAACAAAGTGAAAGCTTTAAAAACTATAATCCTGAAAAATATGGAATCATTGAAAACGCCATATTAGAAGAAGAAGGACAATATTTAATATTTATTATCTCTGAAAATTCTTCATCTATATATAAACTAATTAAAGATAACTTTAAATAACTAAATAATTGGAGTGAATAACTATGGTCTTTAGCAGCTTAATTTTTATATTTATATTTTTACCACTAGTTTTAATAAGCTATTATGTTGCTCCTAAAAGATTAAGAAACACTATTATACTTTTAGCTAGTTTAATCTTCTACGCATGGGGTGAACCTATATACATTGTACTAATTATTATATCAATACTTATAAACTATTTAGGCGCTTTATTAATTAGAGTACATATTAACAATAAAGAAAAATCTAAATTCATTTTTATAACAATACTACTTATAGATATAAGCATACTATTCTTTTTTAAATATTATGGATTTGCTATAGAATCTTTAGGATCTATTATTGGCTCGGATTTAAAGGTTAAAACTATTGCTCTACCACTTGGAATATCCTTTTATACATTCCAACAAATATCATACATATTTGATATTTATATGAAAAAAGCTAAACCACAAAGAAACTTAATAGATTTTGCAGCTTATATTACAATGTTTCCACAGCTTGTTGCAGGCCCAATTGTTAAATATACTGATATACATAAACAACTTTCTAATAGAAAAGAAAGTATAAATAAATTTGGAAAAGGAGTTCAGCGATTCATTATAGGTTTAGGCAAAAAAGTAATACTAGCTAATAATCTAGGCTTAATTTGGTCACAAGTAAAAGAATTAAATTCAAGTGATTTATCTGTTATATTAGCTTGGATAGGTATAATTGCTTTTACTCTTCAAATTTACTTTGATTTTAGTGGATATTCAGATATGGCAATAGGTCTTGCTAATATGTTTGGCTTTGACTTTTTAGAGAACTTTGATTATCCATATATATCAAAAAGTATAACTGAGTTTTGGAGAAGATGGCATATTTCATTAGGAGGATGGTTTAGAGAATATATTTATATACCTTTACTTTAGGTTTTAAGGAGGTATTTTTATGGAAAATCCCCCAAAAAAATATAAAACTAAAAGAAATGAAATAAATAAAAGAAAAATCAAAAAATATAATAGAGCTCTAAATGTACTTATGGCTTTAATATTTATATGCTTTATTACAGTTATAATACTTTTTAATGTCTTAAAAATCGATAAGACATTCTCTGAAGAAGAAAATAGAGTATTAGCAACAATGCCTAAATTTACAATAAAAAGCTTCTTAAGTGGAGATTTTGTTGAGAACTACACAAAATATGTAGAAGATAATTTTGCTGGAAGAAAGGGATTTGTCAGTATCAAGACTAATTTAGAAAAGCTATCTGGAAAAACTGAAATTAACTCTGTATTTATCGGAGAAGATGGACAGTTATTTGAAAAGTTTGAAGAGGGACCAGAAGAGGAAACTAAAGCCAAAATAGACGCCATAAATTCTTTTTCTGAAAAGTATAAAAACTTAAATATAAGTTTTATGCTAACCCCTACAGCTACTAAGGTTCTTGAAGATAATTTACCTAAATATGCTCCTAATGATGATGAATTATCTTATATAAATACTGTTTTTTCTGGATTAAACAGTAATATTAACACTATAAATCCATATGAAGCTTTAAGCGAAAATAAAGATGAGTACATATTTTATAAAACAGATCACCACTGGACAAGTAAAGGTGCTTATATTGCTTACACTGTAATGTGTGAAAAATTAGGCTTAACGCCAAATTCTATTGAAAACTTTGATGTTGTTACTGTTACTGATTCATTTTATGGAAGTTTATCTTCTAAAATAGGTATACAAGGTAAAAAGGCAGACAGTATTGATATATACATACCTAAAGAATCTGACTTTATTGTGACTTATGTAGATGAGCAAAAGAAAAGTACAAGTCTCTTTGACAATACATATTTAGATAAAAAGGATAAATATAATGTGTTTACCGGCGGAAATCATCCCCTAATTAATATAAAAACCTTAGGTGATCCAAATAATAAATTATTAATTATAAAAGACTCATACGCAAATTGTTTTTTACCTTTTTTAACTTCTCATTATGGTGAAATTAATGTAGTTGATTTAAGGTATTTTTATGATGACTTAAATACTCTAATTGAAAATAAAGAAATAACAGATATATTATTTTTATATAATGCTAATACATTTAATAGCGATGATTCTATATTAAACATTGGAATGTAACAAAACAAAAATTGCTAGTAGATAATTAAATATAATTATCTACTAGCAAAATATTTAGACACCTAACTTCATAGTTTGTATCCTTATATGATCTAACTATTCTTTATATTTCTTAATTATATATTTCCTTATGAATTCTACTTTCATCATATCTATCTTTTTGATTTATCTCTACGGTTGAATATCCTATTGGTAGAACACAATAAGGCTTAATATTTTTAGAAAGATCAAATGATTCACTAATATAATTCATTCTATCTTCTAATTGATCCATTTTTATCTTATAAAACATGTAAATACTTTATTTTCATTTTTTGAGCATACATAGTAGCTTTTGTACCCTCTAAGGCATTCATTAAAAATGCCATATTATTTCCTAATACTCTCATTATTTGCATACCTTCTTCATCTTCGAATACCTCATCCGGAGTTGTTCCATTAATAACATTCCAATAGTTTGTTGTTGGCATAAACATTTCTGCATAAGTTAAATTTAGAAGAAAAAGGGTTAGTTAATAGAAAGGTTTATCCTGAAGTTCCACCTAAGGTAGAATATTCTCTTACTGAAGGTGGTCGTTGTTTAGAAAAAATATTAAATGATTTATATGACTGGTCATATGATTATGCAAATAACCATGATATAGTTATTTCTTGTAAAAAATAAAAATTAAAAGCTAATCATTCCTTTAACTATTTAGAATGATTAGCTTTGTATAATTTTATCACTATTTATATAAATTCATTTCATTCTAAGAATAATATCCATTAATCAATTAATTATATTTATAATATTATCTACTAGGATAATGCCACATCTAAAATCATCATAATTGCAAATCCTATTGTCCCTATATCAGAATGATCTCCAATTGAGCTTTCTGGAATTAATTCTTCAACAACAACATGACCTCCTTTATTAAAATAAATTATATTTTTATATTAACTCATTTGATAATTATTATCAATTATTCTTGTGATCTTTATAAATATTTATATATTATAAATAAGTTCCTGACTAAATATACCCATTTAATCAGGAACTTTTTTATTTTTCAATCATATATAATAATGCTTGTTTAGCATTTTCAGTATTCTTAGAATCAATAAGTATTCCTATATATATATCTTCATCTGAATAAATCTCACCATTTAATAATACTTTATCATCAATCTTTATTCCATAAGGTGCTTCGTCACTTATACTTGCAATGTTACCCTTATCATCTAGCTCTGTAACTTTTGCCATTACAAATTTATTATTTAAAGAATTATATTCTTCTTCATTTAAAATTGTAGAGAAATCAGTTAATGCTCCCTTTTCACTTAATGATTTAAAGTCATCTTCATTCATAATCAATAATTGTATTGCATCAGCACCCATTAAATCAAATAATCTTCTATCATTTTCTTGTAAGCTTTTAATTGATATAACATCTTTCTCATTAGTAATTTCTAATACAGATCTTAACTCTTCTTGAACTTCCTCTTTATTATTAATTTCTATCCCACCAAATAATCCTATTGCTAAAATATCTGTAGTTTTATTAAATACCATTATATTCAAAAAATAGCCAATACCAATAATAATTACTATAGAAACAATCACTTTTTTTAAATAATAATCTTTGAAATATTGCCATTTTTCTTCTTTAGACATTTTCTTTAATGATTCTTTTTTCGGCCTATCACTATGCTTTTTATAAATTGATGCATTATCATCTAAGATAGTTTTTTTATTAATCATAATCCACTACTCCCCTTTTAACTTTAATTCACTATTTGAATTTGAATTTATTTTCTATCATTTTATAGCCATAAAAATAAACTTACCATATATCTAATACATGATAAGTTTATTAGTTTATTTTTAATAATAATTGTTATCTTTTTTAGTTGCTCTATACTAAAACCATTTATATTTCTTACTGAAAAAAGTTATAGCTAACATGAACCTTAGTTAATTCTAACTTCTAAATTTAATAAAAACTTACTCTTCCAATACACTAGGAAGTCCTATAGTAAACCTACTTCCGCTATTAACTTCACTTTCAAGTCTAATATATCCTCCATGCAGCTCAACTATATACTTAACAAGTGTAAGCCCAATACCGCTACTACTTACCTTTGTAATATTAGCCCCATCCACTTGTGAAAATCTTTTAAAGATAAACTCTTGATCCTCTTCTGATATTCCTATACCTGTATCCTCTACAGTGATTTCAATGTATTGATTAACCTCTGAAATAAATACATATATTTCTCCACCTTCTTGAGTAAATTTCACTGCGTTACCTAATAGATTAATCACACATCTTTCAATTTCAGTAGCATCACAAGATATTACTTTTTCCTCCATATCTGGATCAATTATAAGAGTTAAGCCTTTCTCCTCAATATATTTACTCATATTAAGTGCAGCTTCTTCCACTATATAAACTATATCATTATTTTCTTTATTAATTTTATAATGACCAGTTTCTATTTTTGAACTATCTATAATATCACCTATTATTTTTAATAAGCCCTCACAATTTTTACTTATAATCTGCATATATTTACTTAACTTTTCTTTATTGATAGAACCTTCTTTATTAAAAGTATTTATTAATTGAACTGTTGATGATATTACATTTATAGGTGTTCTAAGCTCATGTGATAAGTTTACAAAGTAATTATTTTTAAATTTCTCTTTATTTATTATTTCTTCACTTAACCTTTTATTTTCTTCTAATTGATTATTTAATTTCATTGTCTTTTGATTTACTAATTTTCTTAATATCTTAACATAAGTAAAGATATATAAAACTACTACCCCTACTGTAAATATATATACTAAATAAGCTATAGGTGTTTTCCATATAGGATTTTTAACCCTCATATTCATAATTGTTTCTTCAGTTAAATTACCATGTCCATCTCTAGCTCGTATTTTTAAAATATATTTACCTGGCTCTAAAAATTTTATAGATAAGTCACTACTAGAATCTACATATATCCAATCTGAATCAATTCCTTCAATCATATATTCATAAGTTATATTATCTAAATTACTGTAATCAGGTAAGAAATAATCAATGAATAAATCTTTATCATCATACTCTAAAATTAGTTCATTCTCATCATAAACTTCCTTTCGTTTTCCTATTAAAATATCTCCAATAACTACTTTATCATTAGTTTTTTCCGGCTCAACTATTTCTTCTGGTTTAAAGTAAGTAATCCCTTTTGTACTTCCAAACATCATAGTTCCATCTCTACATATGATACTAGATCTTAAATTAAATTTACTCCCATATATCCCATCCATCTCAGTAAAATTTATTATATCTTTTGTTGCTAAATTTAATTTGCTCAATCCTTTATTACTACTTATCCAAATATTATTATCTTTATCAGGTAATATTGAATTTATGAAATTATTAATTAATCCTTCGGCCGTTGTATATGAAGTAAATTTCTCTAACACTACATCCAATTTACTTAATCCCATATTAGTTCCTATCCATAAATTCCCCAACTCATCAAAAGTCATACAATTTATATTATTACTAATTAATGATTTTTTATCTGATGAGTCATTAATATATTGTTTAATAATACCATTTTCTTTACTATATTTAATTACCCCAGTATCACTACCACTTAGCCAAATAATATCATTGTCCTTATTATCTGCTATAATATATTTTATATTACCTGGATTTATATTAGCTTCCCTTAATTCATTGCTATAATATATTTTTTCTTCTGAATTAATATCATAAGCGTAAAAGTCCTTTTCAGTAGCTGTCCATATTTTTTCTCCATCATTATATAAATAATTCACTTCATAAAAATAATCCTGCTCATATGTATCACGTGTATATGAATAATTTTTTGTATCAATTGCTAGTAACTCTTTATTAGTAGTAATAATAATAAATTGATTATTTATACTAAACATATTTTTTATATAATTATCATTTAAATTAATCTCACTATCACTTTTTTCTAAGTGGGTTATTAAATCTCCAGCTTTATTATATATGTATATTCCATTAAATTTTGTAGCTACCCATATTTGTTCACCATGTTGTAAAATAGACATTATATCTTTATCATATAACAGCCCACCGCCTTGATCATTTCTTATTGTATGGTTAAATTGTTTATTCCCTGTTAATATATTTACCCCTCTATCAGTACCTATCCATATTACACCATTAATATCTTCATAAAAGCATGTTATAACATTACTAGAAAGATCATTCTGTATTTTTATATCTTTCTTAAATTCTACCATCTCCATAATATCTCTAAAATACACTTTGATTCCATCGCTACTAGATATCCACATATTATCTTTACTATCACTCATAATAAAACTATTATTATATATATCTATATATTGATTTTCCAAAATACTCTCTATCTTATCTTCATCAAAGCTATATAATTTTACACCATCATTTGATAAAATAACAATTTGCATTGATTCAACATTATTAATGTGACATATAATAATTCCTTCTTTTGTAGAAATCCACATTTCCCCTAAACTATTACTCCCAATATCATAAATAAATAATTTATTTTCATATATTTTAGTTTGACTATATGCAATTTTAAAATCTTTATCTATTATATTTATTCCATTTTTTGTACCAACCCATATACAATTATATAAGTCCTCTTCTAAACATGTTATATACGAATTGGTCAATGAGTTATCATCTCCCTCATCATTATAAAATTCTTCAGCTTCCCAAGTCTCAATATTTAATTTTATTAATCCATTTGAAGTACCAACTAACATAATATTTTCTTCGTAACTAGTATTTAATATTGCTGTAATTTCTACTTCTCCTAAATTATACTTAATATTCTTATATTCCTTAACCCGTACTACATCATAAATATTATTTATTATAATATCCAAACCGTTATCGGTTCCGATCCATATATTTCCGAAATCATCTTCTACTATAACATTTATATATGTTGAACTTAAAGAATTTGAGCTATTAATATCTGCATTATATGTCTTTACTACTTCACCATCGTATCTATTTAGCCCATCTTGTGTACCTATCCACATATACCCTTTACTATCTTGAAAAATTGTTGTTATATAATCATTAGAAAGTCCTTCAGTAACAGATAATTTATCAAACTGTCTTTCTCTTCCTAATATATCTGCAGATGTGCTTTTAAAACTAAAAATATTAATTAAAACACATATAATTACTACATTTATTACTGCTTTTAATCTCATTAATCTCCTACCCCATTTATACCTATCACATATTAAAATATTACCAATTATATTATATAAAAACCAACATTTTTTTCAATAATATTGTACATTTTTCCTTCGAATTATCAATTTTTTAATATTTTTCTTAAAAAAATAGAACTAGCTTAACATCGAACTAGTTCTATTTTATATTTATTATTTCCATTAATCCCCTATTTAATTTTTACTATTTATTTGGCAAGAAAATTAAAAAGTTAACCTTTATTATTTGATTTAACCTTTATATATACTTCATATATACTTAATATTTACTTATTATTTCTTTTCATTATAATTGAGATTGATTCTTCTGCTTCCTTAAAGTCACTTACTTCAATTGTCATTGATGGATTATTACAATATTTATCTATCAATTCTAATGTCTCTATAACCTCAATATTTCCACTATTAAATCCACGATGACTATCTTTTTTACCATCATTATTATTTAAATGTAAATGTCCTATTCTACTACCTAATAATTTAATTATTTCTTCTAATGATTGATTAGAGTAACAATTTGCATGACCTATATCTAAACAAATAGAAATAATATTGCTATTAATTTTATCAACAAGCTCCTTTAAAACTAATAAATCTTTATCATACATATTTTCAATATGTATATTTATGCTTTCATCCTTATCAATTAAAAATTCATTCCAAAACTCTAAGGAATTATTTATATATACATCTTTAAAATATACATCATCATAATAGCATGAATGAAAAACTATTCTATCTGCACCTAACCTTTTTGCAACAGAATATGCTTGATTGTATCGTGTTAATGTAGCTTGTTTAATCATATTATCAAAACTTGCTGTGTTTAAATCTAAAAAAGGCCCATGTATAGATAATGATCTATTTTTTATTAACTCACCATTTCTTTTGTAATATTCTACTATACCATTGTCATCTTTATCTAATGTATATCCTATTCCAAACTCAATTATTTCAAGTCCAATATCATACTTATTTAATATCTTATTAACTCTCTCCTCTGGGAAAAGTTGTGATATATATATTTTCCCCATAATATCTACTCTCTCTTTATCTTAATTTTTAAAATTTTTCTATTTGTTTTGTGGTAGATACACTGTAATTCTTGTACCTATTTCCTTTCTGCTCAAAACACTAAAATATCCATTATGATTATCAATGATCCATTTAGCTATAGATAATCCAAGCCCAGTACCACCATTTTTTCTGACCCTCGCAGTATCAGCCCTAAAGAAACGCTCAAATATATGTGACACATCTTCAGCATCCATTCCAATTCCATTATCCTGTACAGAAAAATAAGCTTCTCCCTTATTATTTCTCCCTATTTTTAGTATTATATCTTCTCCCTCTTCAGTATATTTTGCTGCATTTTCAACTAATATCCTAGCAGTTTGCTTAAGAAGACCACTATCTCCATAAATATTAACATCCTCTAACTTAATATAACTATATATATGTTTATCATCTATCATTTTAGATTCTTCTACAACATTCTTAATCATATCACTTAAAGAAAATTCTGTTATAGTTAGCTGAGTTTTACCGTTAATACCTCTTGCTAAAAACAATAATTGCTCAACTAAATTTTTCATATTTTCAGCTTCAGACTTTATTGCTTCAATGGATTCATCTAATACACTTTCATCACTTTTTCCCCATCTATCAAGCATATTTGCATAACCTTGAATTACTGAAATAGGAGTTCTAAGTTCATGTGAAGCATCAGAAACAAATCGCGCCTGTTGCCTATAAGAATCTCTCATTCTATCTAATAATTTGTTAATAGCATCCTCTAACCCCTTAAACTCACTATCTCCAATATGAATTCTTTCTTCTGAAGAAGTAGGACTAATTTTTGATATAGCATCTTCTAAACTATGAAACTTTTCTTCATCAAATACCATATCACTAAGTCTGTCTGCTGTTTCTGCTATTTCACTAAGAGGTTTTAAAATTCTTCTAACCTTAGCTGTACCAAATATTATTTCTTCTAATAAAAATATACATTCTACTATTCCAATTATAATTAATATTTTTCTTATATTATATAAGAAATCACTTGCTTCCTTAACCATAGTTTTTCCATTATCCCATATTACCGTATATGTAGCCGTTTCTATTGGATAAAAATTTATTGATCTTTGAGCATTATTTACTAATTCTCCATAAAAGTTTTTTTCAGCATCAATACACCATAATCCTATTAAAATTATAAGAATAATGGTATCTATTATAAGGAACTTAAAAAATAAATCTCTTACTTGTATTGCATTAAGCTTTATTGCAATAGATATAACATTCTTTGTTTTTCTCTTCTTACTCATCTTTTATTACGTATCCTACACCACGAACTGTAGTTATTATTTTAGTATTAAAAACATCATCTATTTTAGTTCTTAAAAATCTAATATAAACATCTATTACATTTGTTTCTCCAATATAATCATAGCCACATGCCTTTTCAATAAGTACATCTCTAGTTAATACTATATTTTTATTTTCCATTAATATTTGTAGTAAGGTAAACTCTCTATTAGTTAATTCAATTTCATTATTATCATACATTACTTTATGCTTCATTTTATCTAAGCTTAATAATCCACATTTTATTACATCTTCATCCTTTTTTGCTGTAACTATTCTCTTTTTAAGTGCTGTTCTTATTCTTGCAAGTAACTCTTCAATTGCAAAAGGCTTTGTTATATAATCATCTGCACCAGCGTCAAGCCCTGACACCTTATCCATAACAGCATCCCTTGCTGTTAACATTATTACTGGAATATCTGATGTTTTTCTAAGTCTCCTTAATACCTCAAGTCCATTAAGCTCTGGAAGCATAACATCTAGAAGGACTAAATCTACTTCACCCTTTTCAGCAATTTCAAGCCCTTCTCTCCCATTATTAACTTTTATTACTTTATACCCTTCATGAATTAATTCTAGTTCTATAAATCTCGCAATTTTTTCTTCATCTTCAACAACTAAAACTTTAATCATTATTTACCTCCAGACTTTATTTTTGATTTAATATTTTGTACCTCTTTTGATATTTTGCTTAAAATATCATTAGTCTTATCAGTATTAACCTTTTTAGATTCTACTGAAAATTTTATATCTAAAAATAATCCAATGACAACAAGAGGTATTAATATCCAAAATCCAAATATTAAAAGAACAATAACTACTGTAAGAGGCAGCTTTAAAAAGAAATTATTTTTACCCCTTATTTCTATAAAAATATTATTGCATGTATCTATAACCTTACATATAGCTTCAAAAATTCCTTCAAAGTTATTATTCGATTTATAATTGTTATCTTTTTTAACTTCCTGAAAATTAAATTGTTGATCTTCGTCTTCATAGTTTTCATTATATTCATTAGTATAAAATATACTAACAGAAGGTCTCTTTACCTTTCCTTGCTCTTCCAAATACAAAATTGAATCAAGTATATCCCAATTATTTATTTCTAATACACATTTTGCTTCTTCATAAGTTATCCCTGTTTTTTCTCTTAACTTTTCTACAAGATTAAGCTTATCCACAAATGTTCCTCCAACTTTTATTTACTAACACATTATTTAAATTCTATCCCTATTTATTAAATTATACCATTATACAAAATATTTCTAAATAACCCATAAAAATAAAAAGAATCCTGAAAATAATTCAAGACTCCTTTTATGCTATATTAATTTTCTTCATATCCTTTTTTAAAATCTTTTTTTATAGTATCCGCTGATTCTGATACCTTTTCAAAAACATCATTTACTCCATCACAATTCATATTAGGTCCTCCAACTGAATACTTATACCCACAGAATAAACCTATTATTAATAATACTACAGTTGGTGGCATAAATAGTATTAATAAAATTATTGAGATTGTTAAAGATATTCTTATTGGTTTTTCATTATCCTTTTTAATTTCAAAATAATTCTTATTTCCTTTAGAAATAATCTTTCCTAAACATTTAAATATTCTTCCAATAACTTCTCCAATTCCACCATAGCTTTCGTCCTTTTTTTTACTGTAATCTTCTTTCTTTTGCTCCTCTTCTTTTACTTCAATAATTGTAGTAGTTTCATTATTTTCTACTTTTCCATTTCTCTCTAAGTAAATTATTGCATCTAAAAGATCCCAATTACATTTTTCTAATACTTCTTGTGCCTCTTCATTAGTTACATAAGCTTTCTCCATTAATTTTTTAATCATTTCATTTCTTTCCATTTATATAACCTCCATAAACTGAATTCTAAACTTCAGATAAATTTATTTTTGTTGTTTACCATGGTTATATAATACTTTTAGTAAATTAATCTAAAATATAAGAAAGATTAAAATTAGATTAAAAAAGAATACTACTTAAAAATAATATTAATGCCGTTAAAATATTGTTAAATTTTTGTTATAAATTTTTAACATTGGAAGATTAATAAACTTATTGAAATTAGATATCCATTTATATATAATTATCCATAAAACTACATGGGAATACATAGATATTAACCTAAATATTTCAGTTAATGTAAATGTATTTATACTGTTTAAATTTAAAATTTAATAATACTTCAAATTATTAAGGCATCATTTACATATTTTTATTTGTAGATTATGTCTTTTTACATAAACATTATTATCAATGATCGAATTAAAAAGGAGCACGATTTCTATTATGGAAGATGATAATCAAGAATATTCCTTGTATAAACTATCAATTGATATTTTTAGACAAGCTATTGTTCATTTATCTATAAAACTATTACAAGTTTTCATAATTATTAATACGAAACCTAGTATAGAAATAATATTCAATAAAAGTTATGAGTTTAATAGCAGTTAGTTATTTAACTTTGTAATCTATGTTGATAACAAAATATTGCTTTATTCTTAAGGGAGTGACTTTTAAATGAATTTAATTAAGAAAATTAAACCTGGCAGAATCATTGTATTAGGTTTTTTAATAGTAATATTATTAGGAACTATATTATTAATGCTACCTATATCTATAAATGAAGGTGAAAATGTATCCTTTATAGATGCATTATTCACATCTACAAGCGCTGTTTGTGTAACAGGATTAATAGCAATAGATACAGCAGATACTTTCACTGTATTTGGAAGAACCGTAGTAGCATTACTAATTCAAATAGGCGGACTTGGGGTTACCTCTGTTGGTGTTGGCTTCATCATGTTACTTAAGAAAAAAATAGGAATTAAGGAAAGAACTCTTATAAAAGAATCTATGAATTTAGATTCTTTAAAAGGAGTTGTAAAATTAGTTAAATCTATTTTAATTATGACCTTAATCTTCGAGAGTATAGGAGTAATCTTAAGTTATATCGTATTTTCAAAGGATTATGCTCCTTTAGATGCTTTAGGAATTAGTTTATTTCACTCAATTGCCGCTTTTAATAACTCTGGTTTTGATATATTGGGAGGGCTTCAAAATTTAATACCTTATCAAAGCAATGTAATTTTAAATTTAACAACCTGTGGGCTAATTATATTTGGTGGAATAGGTTTTTTAGTTATTAAAGAAATTATTGAGGTAAGGTCTTTCAAAAAATTTACCCTACATACAAAAATAGTTCTTATTATGACAGGGATACTATTGGTGGTAGGAACTATATTATTGAAGCTTACTGAGAATATATCATGGCTTGGAGCATTCTTTTTCAGTACATCTGCTAGAACGGCAGGATTCAGCACTTATCCATTAAGTAATTTTACAAATGCCGGATTATTTGTATTAATTATTTTAATGTTTATAGGGGCGTCACCTGGATCTACTGGTGGTGGTATAAAAACTACAACTTTATTTACATTAAATAAAAGTATTTATAGTACGTCTACTAACAAACATTGTACTGCTTTTAAAAGGAAAATTCCCCTTGGTGTAATACTAAAGGCATTTAATGTTACCATTTTAGCATTGTTTGTTATATGTATTGGAACATTTATCTTAAGTATTTTAGAACCAAATTATACTTTTATGCAATTATTATTTGAAGTAACTAGTGCTTTTGGTACAGTGGGATTATCAACTGGAATAACACCTGATCTTTCTGCTTTAAGTAAATTTATTATTTCTTTAATTATGTTTATTGGAAGATTAGGACCTATGACAATAGCCACTATTTGGAGCTTTAAAAAGCCATCAGATGCATGTTACTCAGAAGAAACAGTTATAATAGGATAGGAGAAATGTTTATGTTTAATTATAAATCAGTAGTAGAGTTTGGAATAATAGGAATAGGAAGATTTGGATTTTCCTTAGCAAAAACATTAATAGAATCAGGAAAAGATGTTATAGTATTAGATTGTGATGAAAATAAAATAAAGAATATTAGAGGATTTACAGATAACGCATTTGTAGTTAATAACTTAGACAAAGAAACTTTACAAGAAACTGGAATTCAAAATTGTGAAACAGTATTTGTATGCATAGGTGAAAAAATAGATGTAAATATCTTAACTACATTAAATGTTATTAACCTAGGGGTACCTAGGGTAATTTCTAAAGCAATAACTTATGAACAAGGCTGTGTTTTGGAAAAAATAGGTGCACAAGTTGTATATCCTGAAAGTGATATGGCTGTTAGAATTGCAAATAGACTATTAAATGAAGAGGCTTTAGAGTTCATTGAATTAAATAATGATATTCATATAGAAAAAATTAAAATAACTGATAGATTAGATGGAAAAACAATATCAAATTCTAAAATACGTGATAATTTCAATTTAAATATTATAGCTTTAGAAAGAGATAGAAATACAATAATAGAAATTGATCCTAGCTGTATATTAAGAAAAGATGACTTACTTGTAGTCATAGGTAAAAAAATTAATATACGAGCTCTTGAAGAATTTTTAGATATTAAATAAGTGTATATCAACATATATGTAATAATTAGCCTTAACCATTTTTAATTAATGGCTAAGGCTATAAAACTATAAAGTTTATCTTTATTATTTACTTTGCTTATATAATATTTTTAGTAAATTAATCTAAAATATTAGAAGAATTAAAGATTTACTATTTTTCTTCCATTTTCCTAAATAGAAATATATCATACACATTATTAATTATGCATTCAACTGCTACAAAATATAGTGGTACCTTTAAATTTCCTAATCCCCTTAATATTCCACTAACTACATTGTATCCTACAATGTTAATTTTTCTTCCATAAATAAAAATCCTCCTGAAAATCAAAAATGCTAGATAAGATAGTTGGTCTTATCCAACCATCTTATCCAGCATATAACAATCGTATATATACCCTCCGATGAACACTAAAATAATATCATAATTTATAAACACCATCAATATCCCATAAATAACCATTACAATTTTGGATTAAATACTTATTTTATCTCAACTGATATTTCTGGCATAAAAATAACCCAGCTGATTAATCAACTGGGTTATACTTATTCTCTATTAAAGAGCTCCAATTCTCTTAAGTGTATTAGTAATATGTCTACCTTCTTCAACACCTTCAATAATTCTTCTAGCTCTAACACTATCACCAATGTTAACAACTTCAACATTAGTTCCAGCAAAGTTTTCTTGTAATGAAGCCATTAATGGTGAGTATGCTCTCATTCCTAAACATACAAATCCATAATCAAAGCTTATTTCTTCATCTGCTCCATCTTTATTAACAATAAAGCTGCTATCCTTAATTTCTAATAATGAAGTTTCAACTCTTACATCTACTTCCTTCTTCTTAAGCATAGTCATAAAGTCAAGCTTAGTTATTATATCCATTCCATTTCCTACAGCTGGCATTCTTTCAACTATAGTAACATGAGCACCTTTATGAGCGAAGTATTCAACTACATCTAGTCCAACAGCTCCTCCACCGATAACTCCTATTTTCTTACCTTCTAAGTCCATTTCATTGAACTTTTCAATATTATTTATTAATCCAAAGATTGATAATACTTTTGAATCTTCTTTATCAACTCTATCATGTAATCCTGTAATTGGAGGTAATAATGGAGTTGATCCTGTAGCATTAACAACTACATCAGGCTTTAAGTTTTCTATTGCTTCCATTGTAGCAGTAGTATTTGTAAATATATAAAGATTTCTTAACTTCTTAGCTCTGTTAATTAAGTAATTTGGGAAATCATTAATTCTATCTTTAGCTGGTAATTTAGCTATTTCTCTAGCTAATCCACCTAAGTAAGGTTTAGCTTCAAATAAGAATGTTGTACATCCAACTTCAGCAGCTGTACAAGCAGCTTCTAACCCTGCAGTTCCTCCACCAATAACAACAACGTTAACTTGCTTGTTTACTTTCATAGAAGTATGAGCTTCTTCTCCTAAAATAACTTCTGGATTTATTGTACATCTTACTGGTCTGTTTATTCCGATTCTGTGACCAGCACATCCAATGTTACAAGATATACATTTTCTTAATTCATCTTCTCTTCCACTTCTAACTTTGTTAACCCATTCTGGATCAGCTATAAGTCCACGTCCCATTGCTAATAAATCAGCATGTCCTTCTGCTAATATCTTTTCAGCAACTTCTGGATTTCTTATGTTTCCTGAAGTTATAACTGGCTTATTAAACTTTTCTTTGAAAGCTTTTGCCATGTATGAACGCCATCCATCTTTTAAATAGTTAGCATCTATTTGATATTGAAGTGTATCATTAACTGCAGCTGATACATTTAATATATCAATTTCATCAATAAGGTATTCCATCATTTCTAATGTATCTTCTAATGTGTTTCCACCTTCCATGAATTCATCTGCACTAAATCTAAAGCTTATTGGGAACATTGGTCCTACTGCAGCTCTAACTTTTTCTAATACTAATTTAGGGAATCTTACTCTATTTTCTAAACTTCCACCAAATTCATCAGTTCTCTTATTGTATAAAGGTGATAAGAATTGGCATAGTAAGTAAGAGTGTCCTCCGTGAATTTCAACTGCATCAAATCCAGCCATTTGAGCTCTTCTTGCAGCATCTGCATACTTATCAGCAATTGCATATATTTCTTCAACTGTTAATGGTCTTGGAATTGCTCCACCAGTTTTTGAAGGTACATTTGAAGAAGATACTGGTGTATTTCCTTCTATTCTTCCTGGTACAGCTGATGCTCCAGAGTGATTTATTTGAATAGCAACACAAGCACCATGTCTATGTAATCTTTCAGTTAATCTAAATAGATTTGGCATATATCTATCATGATCTAATCTAATTTGAGTTGTTCCATTTGAACCCATAGGGAAATCAACACATGCATTTTCTACAATTATTAATCCAGTTCCACCTTTAGCTCTCTTTTCATAATATTGAACATGCTCTTCAGTGAAATCTCCCATAGCTCCACCGTAGTTTGTTCCCATTGGAGGCATAGCAACTCTATTTCTAATAGTCATATTTTTAATTGTTAATGGTGTAAATATGTTTTGGTACTTATTCATCCTACATTCTCCTATAAATTATATATTGATAAAGTTTTAACTTTTGTTTTCCTATTATCTCTTACATAAGTATAACTCTATTAAAACTATAAATCTAATGAATATTTTAAGCTTTTTTAATAGATATTATCTATTGATTTTAATCAAATTAAAAAAGGCTGTGCATATTGCAACAGCCGTTATTTATTCAAATCTTATTTATTTCTAGTGATATAGTCTTCTAAAGCTTCCATAGCTAAAACATAACCTTTTTCACCAAATCCACACATTTGACCGATGCAAGCTGGAGCTGTTTTAGATTCTTTTCTGAATTCTTCTCTAGCATGTACATTTGAAATATGAACTTCTACTGTTGGGATTCCTGTATTTCCTTTTATTGCATCATGTAAAGCTATGCTATAGTGAGTATAAGCTCCTGGATTTATAACAACACCATCAAATTTTTCAAAGTATGCTCTTTGTAAGAAATCTATCATAGTTCCTTCGCAGTTGCTTTGAAGAAGAGTTACTTCGTGTCCTCTCTTTTCTCCTTCTTCTTTTATATAATCACATATTTCAGTGAAGCTCTTTGATCCGTATATTCCTTTTTCTCTAACACCTATCATGTTTATGTTTGGTCCGTTTATTACCATGAATTTCATATTTATTTCCTCCTAGATGCACTTATGCACTACTCTATTTTATTTCATATTATTTTTTTAATGAAACACCTACTCCTATTCGTCGTAGGTGTACACTGTGTGTAACTTCAACTAACCAAATTAAAATTTGGAGTTTCAGTCAAGTTCGCTTTGCCAAATTACCAAGTAGGTAAGTTCCACTGACTAAATCTAAGATTTAGAGTGTCACTTAAAATTTGGAAGCTTTTTAGGAAACACCTACTCCTATTCGTCGTAGGTGTAAGTTCGCTTTGCCAAATTAAAATTTGGAAGCTTACTTATCTCCGAATAAGAATTCTTTCATGTGTTCTATTGGCATTTCTTGTCCTGTCCAGCATTTGAATGCTTCTGCACCTTGGAATAACATCATTCCTAATCCATTTATAGTTGGGCATCCAACTTCTTCTGCTAATTCTAATAATCTAGTTTTAGCTGGTTGATATACAACGTCACTTACTATAAGATCTGGTCTTAACATATCTTTTTCTATGTAAGTTTGACCAACGTATGGTTTCATACCCATTCCAGTACCATTTGTGAATATTGCTGAAGTAGCTATTTCTGCTCTTAAAGCTTCTTTATCTTCTAATCTGAATAATTTAGCTTTACAGTTAGTTTTTTCATTTATCTTCTTAACTGTTTCTTCTGCTCTTGCAAAGAATTCATCATCTTGGTTGAATATTGAAAGTTCAGCTACTCCATCTAAAGCTGCTTGGATACAAATTGCTGTAGCTGCTCCACCAGCTCCAACTATAGTCATCTTCTTACCGATAACATCAAATCCAGCATCGCTTAATGATCTCATATAACCAACACCATCAGTTATATGTCCAGTTAAAACACCGTTATCATTTATAACTGTATTTACTGCTCCTGCAAGTTCTGCAGCTGGAGTTAATTTATCTAAGTATTTATGAATAACAGTTTTGTTTGGCATTGATACATTGCAACCTCTAGCTTGCATTGCTTTTAATCCCTTTACTGCATCTTCTAATCCATCATTTCCAACTTCAAATGCAAGATAAGCATAATCTAAACCTAAATATCTAAATGCTTCATTATGCATCTTTGGTGAACTTGTATGCTTAATTGGTGTTGCTAATAATCCTATTAATGTAGTATAACCTGAAATACGTCTTTCCATTGTATTCTCTCCTTTATAGTAAATAGCTTATTTTATCTTAAGCTATTATTAATCCATTTAATCCGTCTTAATATTTTTTATAAAAATAATGAACGTTAAATATTTAACACTTAATTCTCTTTTATTATATTCCAGCACTCCATACTAATCCAATTGATTTTAACAACATTATCTATAGATATAAGCTATATATTAATTATTTTACATAACTACAGTTTATAAATACATAAAAATAATGATGAATTATAAATAATTCATCATATTAAATATACTATGCTATTGATCCTTTATTTGTCTTCATCCATTTATAATACTTTTCTTGGCATTCTGTAGAACAAAATTTATTTCCATTCCAATAATCTACATAGTTAGTATCCTCATTACAAATGCTACATTTAAGTACTTCTTTAACTTTCATCATATTATATTGCCCCATATTTACCTTATTAAATTTCATTTTGTATGCCCCCTTATAATTTATAATTATATAAATATTTTATCACTTTTTTATTTAATAAGTAATTCTTTTTATAGATATTTTCTATCGATATTATAGTTTTTATCTATATATTTAATTTTATATTTTTATAATTACCTTTTAAATTCTTATAACTTCCTTTTATATCTAATAGTTAAATTATTGACATATTATTTTATCTAATATATTATTTATCATAACGTTAAATAATTATATTCCATTAATATAATATTAAACACTTAATTTTAAATCTACCTATAGATAACCTTTACAAAGTTATTCTATTAACCAACTTATATTAATTATTGGGAGATAATTTTATGAAATTTAATTTTACAAAAGGAAAAAACAAATCTACTGCGCTAGCTATAAGAATGGCAATATCTCTTGCACTAGCTTTAATTGTTGGTACTGCTTTCATTTTATTAAGAGAATACTTGCTTGCTAATGATAAAGGATTAATCTGGAATAGTATTAATAGTATTCTGTTTCAAGATATAACAACTGAAGAAGGAAGGAATTCTTTAGGTATTTTCTACATACTGGGCCAATTGTTTATTAACTGCCTTCAATTAATAATAATTCCAATGGTATTTTCATCAATAGCTCTTGCTATGTGTCATATTAGTGATACTAAAAAACTTGGAAGAATATCATCAAAAACATTGTTAGGTTTTTTAATAACTTCTGTATTTGCATTAGCGACTGCCTGTGTATTCGGATTTTCAGCTTACAAACTTGGATTTTTTAATGTTAATCTTTCTAGTAGCACTACTACATCTGTAACTACATCTACTGGTAGCAATCCTCTACTTGTAGTACTTAATGCAGTTCCAAATAACATAGCTAATGTTATGAGTAATAATTCAATGGTATTATCTATAGTATTTTTAGCTGTGGTTGTTGGTTTATGTATTAATGCTCTAGGTGAAAAGATATTAATTTTAAAGAATTTACTTATCGATATAAATAATATAATTAGTGTATTTTTAGGATTTATTATAACTAAGTTTAGTCCATTTGCTGTTTTTGTATTAATTACTAGAACTTTTGCAGTATATGGTTTAGATCGTTTAAAGCCAGCATTAGCCTATATGCTTACTGTTGCCATTGCATCAATAATATTCTTAGTTATTGCTTATCCAGTATTTGTTTATTTAAACACTAAATTAAATCCTATTATATTCATGAAAAAGATTGCTAAAGTTGCTCTTTTAGGTTTTTCAGCCGCTGCTTCTTCTGCTGCATTATCATTAAATGAAAAAACAACAGTTGAAGAACTTGGAGTTAATAAAGATATTGCTTCTTTTGTACTTCCTTTAGGCATGACTATCAACATGAACGGTACTGCAATCATGCAAGTTATAGCCGCTATCTTCATTGCAGCTAGTTCTGGATATAGCCTTACTATTCAAAATGTAATATTAATAGCAGTTTTAGCATTAATAGCTTCTATAGGTACACCTTCTGCACCTGGTTCATCATCAATAATACTTTTTACAGTATTAACAGGTATGGGATTTAATAATGAAGCTACACTTATAGCTTATTCATTAATTATTGCTATAAATAGACCTATAGATATGCTAATTACTTGCTTAAATGTAATTGGAGATTCTGCAACTGCAGTAGTTGTAGCTAATTCTGAAGGTTGCTTAAATAAAGAAATATATAATAGTTAATATTAAAAGGAGTATCTAAACTTAATATAGATACTCCTTAATTTATTATTTATCTTTCTTTAATTGCTGCTTTCCTAATTAATAACAATGCAATACCTGATAAAACTACTACTAATATTAAAAATGTTAGTATACAAGCAAACACATTTACCGGATTAAATCCAAATATATAATCAAGAAACTTATTTATTTTCATTGTTAACCCTGGATTTCTTATCGAAAAATTCCCACTAAATATTATAAATCCCACTGGAATAACTGATACAATAACTTTTACATATTTGTTAGATCTATAATAAATCATATTAATAACTATTCCAACTATATAAGCTACAAGATAAAATGAAAATTGAAATAATATTGTATTTAAAATTGTGGTAAAACTATTACTTTGTACCCACATTCCATTAAAAACATTATTCATCCCATCCACTAGGTTCCCATAAGCCATATCATATAAAGTAGGATTTCTAATAAAAATATTATTTGCTCTATTTATAATAATATCTATGATTGACATAATTAAAGCCAATGGAATACTTGATATTAATAACCCCTTAATAAATGTCCTTCTAGATATACCATTACTTTTAGCAAAATAGAAATTTGATTTAAAGGAGTTTAATCCACAAACAAATAAGAAAATTACAGTTGCAAATTCTATACCTGACATTGTACTTTTTAATCCACCAACATAATTACCTATACATAAAGCCATAACTATAGCAATAAAAATCAAATAGTATACCATTGCTGATTTCATAACCGATTGGATATTCATTTTTGCAATTCTTAAACTTTTCATATTAAACTTCCTCCTTTTCAGTTAAATATATAAATAACTTTTGCAATTCAACCTTTGAAAACTTCAACCCCAAATCTTCTGCTAACTTTTTATCTTCTTTAGTTAAATTACCTATTATAGTTGCAGATTTAAATGATGTTATTTCTTCAACATTTACTATATTTTTTGCTTCTACAAATTTATCAATATTTTCAATTAAACCTGAAACTGTATATGCCTTTTTTAATAACTCTTCTGCTTCATCACTACTTATAACTTTGCTATTATTCAAAATAATTACCTTTTCTATTAAGTTTGAGACTTCTTCAATAATATGAGTAGATAAAATTATAGTTTTAGGACTTTTAATATAATTTTCCATTAACACTTTATAAAACAACTCTCTATGATTTGCATCAAGTCCAAGTACTGGCTCATCAAATATTAAAACATTTGCATTTGAAGCAAGTGTAGTTATTATTTTACATATGGAGTTATATCCTGTAGAAAGATTTTTTATCTTAGTATTTATATTTAAATTAAATTTCTTTGCTAATTCTAAAGCATATTCACTATCAAAATTATTATAAAATTCTTTAGTCCATTTAAATATTTCTTTTACTTTATAATCTTCCGGATATAAAGTTCTTTCCGTCATAAAATATATCTTTTCTAAAGCGTTATCATTCTCATAAACATTTTCGCCATCAATAGTTATTTCACCTGAATCTACTACTACCCTATCTGTAATTAAATTTAATAAGGTAGTCTTTCCAGCTCCATTTCTTCCTAATAGACCATAAATTTTATTTTCTTCAAATGTTATATTTATATTATTTAAGACTTGCTTTTTGTTATAACTCTTACTGACCTTTTTAATCTCTATTATAGACATATCTTTACCCCTCTTTATTAATCATCTTTATAATATCTTCTATTGATATATTTAACTTCTTTGCCTCATCTAAAAGTGTAACTATATAATCATTAAAAAAGCTTTCTTTCCTTTTGTTCATTAATAATTCTTTACTTCCCTTTGAAACAAACATCCCAACACCTCTTTTTTTATATATAACTCCTTCATCAACTAAAATATTAAATCCCTTCCCTACTGTAGCAGGATTTATTTTATATTTCACTGATATCTCTGTAGTTGATGGTATCATTTCATCCTCTTTGAATATTCCTTTTATAATACTATCTTCTATTGCTTGCGCTACTTGAATGTAAATAGGAATATCGTTGTTAAATTCTATAATCATATTATATATCCAACCTCCTTTTTATTAGTTTGTTAATTAGTTAATTACTTATATAACTAACTATATAACCCATTGCTATTTTTGTCAATATTTAACTTGTATATTTTTACATCAAAAAAGGAGTTTACACTTAATCACAAGCATTAACTCCTTTAATCTATCTATACTATATATTTATTATTTCAAATTTATTAAGCAATCTTCTCTATAAAAATCACTCAATACTTTATTTAATCTAACTTATTATCATACATATATATTTCATCCTATTTATATTCTAAATTTATTCCTATTTAATAAAGGGCTCTTCACTTGATTATTTTTAATATAACTTATTTATTGTATAATAGAACTATTATTATTTTAAAATTGAGAGGAGTACTATTTAATGAAAGAATTAGAAACTAGAGTAATGGATATTGATGTTGATGATATTAGAAATAAAATGAAATCTTTAGCTGCAATTAAAGTTAAATCTGAAGACCAAGTTAATGAAATATATGATTTTGAAGATGGTAGACTTTTAGCTAATAAGGGATATGCTAGAGTTAGAACTACTATTGATAGACTTACAGGAAAAGAAACTGTATTTATGACTACTAAAAAAATGTTAAGTCAAGGCACTTTTAAAGTTATGGAAGAAAATGAAACCATTGTTGAAGATGGCGAAATGGCTAGAAGAATATTTAAATCTTTAGGTCTTGTACTTCAAGAATCTATTTCTAAATATAGAGAAAGCTATAAAATTAATGATTCTTTAATTGAAATTGATATTAATGATAAGAGTTTTTGTCCTTTCCCATACTTAGAAATTGAAACTACTTCTGAGGAAAAGCTTGAAGAAATTCTTAAATTAATTGGTTATACTTTAGCTGACACTACTTCTAAGACTATTTATGAAATTTTAGCTGAAAGAGGAATCGAAGGAGAAATCAAAGGGCGATAATTCAGTTTCAACGTATAATAGCGAAAAAAAGAAATATTATACTTCCGGGAATTAGTTAAATCTCACCTTGAATTTATATAATTGATTCCAGATAATTTGCTAAAGATTATAAACTCACTATGTTCAAACATATAATCTTCTTCACACAAATTATCTTCCATCAATTATTAAATTCTACGGTTCAATTTCAATATTCCCTTCAATATAATATTTCTTTTTTCTATATATGCATAGTAAAGTAAATTATAGTTGCAATCGCCATACCACTACTTTAATTATAAACATTACTAATATTACATTTGCGTTTTTTTAATTATCAGATGTGCGGTTTTAGTCACAATCCAATTTGAATTAATAACTTTATACTATTTTATAGTTCTAAATTCAAAGCCTTGGCTTTGTAAGTACTCTATTATTCTTGGAAGAGCTTTTACTGTTTCCTCTTTCCCATATGTATCATGCATTAAAAGAACTACACTATCTGCATTAGGTCCTAAAGCTTCTACACTTTCTTTAGTACATTGTACTAATTCATCAGCATTTTTCATTTTCCCTTCAGCATCTTTATTTAATGCATTCCAATCAACATTATAGTATCCATTCTGTTCCATAGCTTCCTTCATTGCAGTACGACCTTCCCATGACCAATATCCACCTGGCAATCTAATAACTCTTGTTGAGAAATCTTCACCTAATACTGCTTTCATTGAATTTTGACTTTTCTCAAGATCTGATACAATGTTATTTACATTCATAGTTCTATTAGGATATAAATATGAATAATCGTGACCATATGTATGATTTGCTATTGCATGTCCTCTTTTAACTTCTTCTTTTAATATTTCTTTTGCTTCATCGCTCTTATCTATGGATGAACCTAAAACAAAAAATGTTGCTTTAACATTATATTTATCCAATATGTCTAATACTTGTGGTGTATTTGTTGTTGATGGTCCATCATCGAAAGTTAAATAAACTACCTTTTTACCATCAGTTCTTACTGGATAATGTTTTGTTCCATTTAAAAGCCCTTTAGTGTTTTCAGCAACCATTGCAGCATCATCAGCATTAGGGTCTTCTTCAAATGATAAGTAACCACTATTATCTAATTTATTTTCTTCTACTTTATCTTTATCATCTGATTGATCTTTATTATTTTCTACTTCATTTTCATTATTAGATTCTGTATTATTACTTGTCCCATTTTGATTTTCATTAGGAATTGTAATTTGTAACTTTTGTTCTTCATGCTTTGGTATAAATTTAATACATAAAACTATTGACACTGCTATTAATATGCCCCCCGATATAATAGCTACTTGTCTTTGCTTTCTTTTCTTCTTATTTCGCTTCCTCATTCTTTTACCCATCCTTTGCTGACATCCCTTCACTGATTTATATTTTATTTTAAGTTTACTTAATATATAAACATTTTCTCCTCACTACTAATATACAATATAACTATAGTCGAATTCGTTACAAAAGTGTTACAAATAAATAAAAATCTAAATACAATAATATTTATTAGACTTTTTACCTTTAAATAAAGTTCCAATAATTATATTTTTATAAAAATAAAAGGATAAGACAAAACTTATCCTAATTTTTAATCTGCATTAATTTCTATTATTTAATTGTTCTAAATTCAAATCCTTTATCTTGTAAGTATTCTATTATTTGAGGTAATGCTTTTACTGTCTCTTCTTTTCCATATGTATCATGCATTAGAAGAACAACACTATCTGCATCTGGGCCTAATCTTTCTATATTTTCCTTAGTTTTTTGAACTAATTCATCAGCAGTTTTTGCAGCTCCCTGCGCATCTTCATTTAATGCATTCCAGTCAATATTACAATATCCAGTTTCGATCATCTTATCTCTCATAGGTGTACGACCTTCCCATGACCAATATCCACCTGGAAATCTAATAACTCTCGTTGAAAAATCATCACCTAATATTTCTTTCATTATATCATTATTTTTCTCAACATCTGATACAATATTATCTACATTCATAGTTCCATTAGGATATAAATAAGCATAATCATGTCCATATGTATGATTTGCTATAGCATGTCCATTTTCAGCAATATCCTTTAGTACATCTTTCTCACCATTTCCGGCTTCTAACATCTTCCCTAAAACAAAAAATGTTGCTTTAACATTATATTGATCTAATATATCTAATATTTGTGGTGTATTTGTCGTTGATGGTCCATCATCAAAAGTTAAGTAAACTACTCTTTTACCATCTGTTCTTACCGGATAATTTTTTGTTCCATTTAAAAGCCCTTTAGTATTTTCAGAAACCATAGCTGCATCATCTGCATTAGGATCATCCTCTAATTTTATATAATTAACATTGTTTTTTGAGTCAACTTCTAATTCTTCTCCAACTATTTGATCATTTTGAACTAATTCATCTTCTTTATTAGACCCATCTAAACTACCATTTTCTTTATTACTCGCTATACTTTCTTTTAAAGTACTATTTTCTTTTTTAGGAATAAACTGTACTCCTATTATTGTTACAGCAACTACTATCACACATATAATTAAGACAGTAATATTTTGCTTTTTAACTGTATCCATTTTACTTCTCTTGCCATTATACTTTTTCCCTATCATTATTTTCCCCCCTACTGATATAATTACCGCACTTACTATAATAACATATGATTCAATATTATTCCAAACCCTCTTTCAGTAAAATTAATTAGTAATTTTTTCATCAAATGTGTAAAAACAAGAAAATTCTACTCTATGGACTGTTAGTTTTATTACACTTATAAAGTTATAAATTTACTTAAGTTTATTAGAGTATACTCATAAAATATACTGATATAATATAAAAATAAATAACAAAAATTTTTAACATATTGTTTTACAAATTTAAATGGAGTAAGAAATAATTCTTACTCCATTTTTACATACTTTTTATTATTCTTATATTTACAATTAATAGTGGTATTTTATATATGTTTTCATTAATTTAGACATCAACTCAGACTTCATTTAACTTTTATCTATCATTTTAACTTATTTTATTATACAATTTCATAAAGATATTTTCTTATTTCCTTTTCAACATTATCACATTTGTTAATTCTTTGAATAAAGTATAAAACTATCATATTACTTTCCGGATCAATTATAGACTCTGTTCCAGCCCATCCTCCCCAACCAAACTCGCCTATCCTGCCTGGTGTATTTGCTAATTCTTTATCCTTTAGTACTCTTACAAAAGTACCATACCCATATCCTTTTAAATCTTCCCAATCATAACTTTTTAATTGTTCTTCGTTCAAATGATTAGTTCTCATAAAGTCTATTGACTCTTTGCTTAATATTCTATTACCTTTGTAAACTCCATTGTTCAGTATCATTGTATCAAAATGTAAGTAATCATCAAGTGTTGAAACTAATCCTGCTCCACCTGATTGAAAACCTGGCAATCTATTTTGCCTCATTATAGCTAAGTTATATCCCTGATATGGCCTTAGTTTAGGCTCTTCTTCAAAATATTCATATACCTTTGCAAATCTTTCCCACTTTTCTTCTGGGACATAAAAATCTGTATCTATCATTTCTAATGGTATAAAAAATTCCTCTTTTAAAAACTCCCTATATTCTTTTCCTGAAATAACTTCAATTACAGCTCCAAGAATATCTGCCGAAAAACCATAAGCCCATTTTTCTCCTGGTTGGAATTCTAAAGGAACTTCTCCTAACTTATTGGCAAATTCTACTGTAGTTAACGGCTTCCTCATTAATTCCTTTTCAATTACTTCATCAACTACTTTATTAGTAATTTGTCCGACTTCGCTATCACTTGGATATGCCACACCAGAAGTCATAGTTAAAAGATCTTTTATTACAACATCTCTTTTAACAGGTTCTAAAATCCCATTTACTAAAACCTGTTGATTTTTGAAGCCATCTAAAATACTACATACTGGCGTATCTAATGTTAATTTTCCTCTTTCTATTAATAGCATTGTCGCTGCTGCTGTAACAGGCTTAGACATTGAATATATGTTATAAATAGTATCCCTTTTTACTTTTGTTCTTTCCTCTAAATTAGAATACCCAAATTGTTTATTATAAATTTCTTTTCCATTCTTAATGGCGCAAATACTTACCCCTGCTAGATTTCCAGATTTTAATTCGTCATTTACTATTTTTTCAATTCTCTCATTCATTCCTAATCACCCTTATTTTAATGCATATTACTTTTTAGTCTTAAACTGTTTTATTAGTTATCAGATAAAGGTATTCCATCAGCATCAGTTGTTATTGTAGTTCCACATAAAATAAGTATTCCCTCAATGAATCCCCAAAGACTTCCTGCACCACAAGTTAAAATTGTTACTACAATTTGTATAATACCAATTCCTATATACCCTAAATAAAATCTGTGTATTCCAAGTCCACCCACTAATATTCCTAATATTCCTGCTGCAATTCGTGATTTTGGTCTTCTAACAACATTATTATAATTTTGATTATAATTAGGGTTATTATTATAATTGTGGTTATTATATCCTTGATTATTATTGTTAGTATTGTAATTGCCTTGATTATTATAATTATTAGAATAATTTTGATTGCTATTAAATCCATTATCCTCATTTTGATTTATATCATCAGTATAATCTTCAAAATTGTTTCCACAATTATAGCAAGTAGTGCCATTTACTTTAACACCACATTTATCACAATATCCATTTCCATCTCCAGCTTTAAATCCACATTTAAAACAAAAGTTAACACCTTCATTTAGTTTCTCTCCACAATTTTTACAATACATATTGCTTCCCCCTTAAATAAGTATGTAAATATTATACAGCATTATCAAAAAAATTATCCATATATTTTTACATATTTATCTTAGCTCTTATAGAGTACTTCAATATATATCATAGTTACTAACTATAGTAGTTCACCTAAACCTAATAATTCAGTTTATTTTATTACCATAATAACAAAAAACCTAGAATATTTTTACCTAGGTTTTTTGATGTATTTTATATTAATTTATTCACTTTTTATTCTTCATTTTCTTTAGCCAATATTTCTTTCATTTCTTTTACTTCTTTTATTTCAGCTAAAACACCTCTTATGCTTGCAAAGATTATCTTATTCTCAATCCCTTTAGTTGATTTGATATGTTCTTCTACTCTTTTTATTGTCATATCTATATCTCCATTTATTGGATTAGATAACATCTTTAAATCATCAAGCATATATTCAACATTGTTAAGATTAATTTCACTTCTTCTTACTAATGTATATAACTGATAAATATCAACAATTAAAATTCTTATTTTATCAAAATAATTATCAATTTCTTCAGTAATATAATCAGCATTATTAGCTGATATTTTCTCTTCTATCATAGTGCTTACTAGTAATAACGTATCCATTTCATGCCTATTATCATTTTCATTCTTTGCTTTTTCATATACTTCTTTTAGCATCCCATCAATTACATCTGTATACATTTCTGATAGTTCATTATTAGCATCTTTCATTTTTACCGGTAGTACAAATCTATTAATTATAATCCCAATTATTGTTCCTAATATAACAAATACTATTCTATTAATAGTTAATACTACTGCTCCACCAGACATGGCAACAGACCCAATTGCACATATTGTAGTATAAATAGTTCCATACCTATATGTAAATGCATATGATCTTAAATAACCTGCTGCCATTATTATTAACACTCTGACTAATGTATTTGTAAATATAGTGAATAATAAAACTACAATGACTCCCCCAACAAGTGTTGCAAACATCCTGTCTTTAATCTTTTTCTTAGATAATTCATATATAGGAATTATTATAGCCATCGCTGTGAAGTAAATCCATTTTCCTTCTGAAAATTTAAAATAATCTGCAATAAAAGCTGAGATAGCAACACCTAATGATACCCTAACAGCATAAGAAAATTTTACTGACTTTTTATAAAATTCTTTCTTATGAACATTAACCATTTTATAGTCTTCCGGTATATCACCATTAGCTTCTATCTTATTATAATTTTCTTTACCTAATAATTTTAATTCTTCTAATGATATCTTCAACATATTAATAGTATTTAATATTCTTAAAGTATCTAAGCCATGTATATTATCATCCTTATATTTATTTAATATATTAGTTATAATATCATTAACATTATTCAAATTATCTTCTTTTCCTAAACTACGCTTTACTTCTTGTAAACAAATTGATAAATCCTCTAATACATATTTATTATCAATATCTTTATCTAATAAATTTGATAGCTTTTCTAAGACCACAACAATATTTAATTTTATCCTACCTTCTTCCGTTACATAAAATTCATCTTTTCTATTATCATAAATAATTTTTCTAAATTCAGTAGAATTAATTTTAATTGATTTATTAATTTCTTGTTTATTTAAACTTTTATCATTTATTTTTTTTATAAGAGCATCACAAATACTACCTATTAATTTATTTCCAACCTTAGTAGTTTTATTTTTGTTAACAATAAATTGTATTAACATAATTCCAATTGGAGCTACTAAAAGTGAAAGTAATCTCATTGGTAATTCCTTTGCAGTAATTGGAGTAGCTAATAGAAATAAATATTGTAATGAAAATGGTAAATAAACTGGTGACTTTAAATTATAATAAAATGTATAAATTATTATAAATATAGCTATAAAATTTAGAGGTATAGCCCCCCATACATTAAGATTTGCTAAATATGTAAATACTCCAATTCCTATATTTATTACAATTAATTTAAATAAGTTTTTTACTGGAGAAATAGTAAGATTAACTTGTGTCAACATTAAAATTGCTGTTATTCCCATTACTCCCACCAATGTGTTTTTATCTCCAAAAATAGTTTTAAACATTATTACAAATGCCATTATAAAAACATATAAAACAGTTTGTGATATAATAAATTGTTTTGTTATTTTTTTTGGTTCTGCCAAAATAATCTCTCCCTTTCCAATTAGATATACAAGAGGCAATACTACTCTAATTTGTAACCTATATCAATTTTGATATTTAGCAAATTCCCTTTAAATTTATCCTTTTCTATATTTAATAAACGGTTTCAAGCAAATTATTATATTATATAAAAATATTACCATCCTTACGTTTATACTTTTCTCCACTATTTTAAATTTTATACATAGCTAAAAAAGATGGCCTCTAAAATATAGATACCATCTTTTAACCTATCTTAAATTTAAATACATTAATCTATAATTTTTCTCTTCTTTTTGAAGACTTTATAAATAACTCTTGAAGTCCTTCTTTATCATCTTTCTCTAAACAAGCCTTAATTTTATCCAATTCAGCTTCAAAATTATAAATAGTTTTAAGTAAATTTTCTTTATTTCCTAAAAACAATTGACTCCATAAAGATTCATTAATATTTGCAATTCTAGTTAGATCCCTATAACTATCCCCTATAAACTCTCCTGTATTTCTTCCTTCAATATCACTATTTATAAGAGCTACTGCTAAAGCATGAGGCAACTGACTAGTAAATGCAATCATTTCATCATGATACTTTGGACATATTCTTTTAACATGTTTAAACCCCATCTTGTATGCTAAATCTTCAATTAAATTTATATTTTTATCCTTATTTCTATCAATAACTGTAATTAAGAAATTCGCCCCTTTAAAAACCTGATTAGTTGCATAGTCTATGCCTTTTTTCTCTCTACCCGCCATAGGATGTGCAAAAACAAAATCAATTTTATCTGGTAATATCTCAATTATTTCATTTATAAATAACTGTTTAATTCCAGTTACATCTGTTATTATTGTCCCATCTTTAAAATACTCTTTATTTTTTATAATAAAATCTTTTACTAGATTAGGATAAATAGCTAAGACAATTAAATCAGCGCTTTGAATTATATCCTTCCCATCTTCATAACCTTCTTTAATAATTCCTAAAGCCTTTGCCTTTTTTAATGTTTCTATATTTTTATCTACACCGTAGACTTCACTATATCCTGCTTCCTTAAGTGCCATTGCATATCCACCACCAATAACACCAAGACCTACAATAACTATTCTCATAATGCCCCCCATTTTAATTAGTTAATAGTTTTGAGTTAAAAATTAGTAGTTAAAGATATTTAAGAAACTCCTAAAAAAGTTTCATCCTTAACTACCAATTTATAACTATTAACTCTTAACTATAATGTTTTTCCTTCTATTTCAGCTAAAACTTTTACTTTCTTCATCACCTTATCAAATAAAGCTGGTTTAAGTGATTGTTGTCCATCACTTAATGCACATTGAGGATTATTATGAACTTCTATCATAAGTCCATCTGCTCCTGCTGCTATTGCTGCTTTTGCAAGTGGCTCAACTAAGTACCAATATCCTGCTGCATGACTTGGATCTACTATTACTGGTAAATGTGATAGCTTTTTAATTACTGGTATAGCGCTTAAATCTAAAGTATTTCTAGTGTAAGTTTCATATGTTCTTATTCCTCTTTCACAAAGAATAATATTTTCATTTCCACCAGCCATTATATATTCAGCACTCATAAGCCATTCTTCAATAGTAGCAGATAAACCTCTCTTAAGTAATATTGGTTTATTAGTCTTTCCCAATTCCTTTAATAAATCAAAGTTTTGCATATTTCTAGCACCAACTTGAATTACATCAACATTATTTACAAATTCATCTATATATTTAGTAGACATTATTTCTGTAACTATCGGTAAACCAGTTTCTTTTTTTGCAACTTTTAATAATTTTAATCCTTCTAGCTCTAAGCCTTGGAAGCTATAAGGTGAAGTTCTTGGCTTGAAGGCTCCTCCTCTTAAGAAATTTGCTCCTGATTCTTTTATAGACTTAGCTATTTCAATTATTTGCTCTTCACTTTCAACAGAACATGGACCTGCCATAATTCCAAGATGGTTTCCACCAACTAAAGTTCCATCTACGTTGACAATTGTATCCTCTGGTTTAAATAATCTATTTGCTTTTTTAAATGGCTCTTCTACTTTCAATATTTTATCTACACCATCAAAAGATAGTATTTTATCTGGATCTATAATTCTAGTTTCACCAACTACACCTATAATACAAAAAGTTGATCCTTGAGAAAGGTTAACACCTAACCCCTGTTTAGTTAATTCATTTTCTACAGCCTTTACTTCTCTTTCGCTGCATTTAGGATTCATTACAATAATCATTTCTACCATACCTCCATACTTCATTTAGTTAATAGTTTTGAGTTAATAGTTAATTTCTTAATAATATATTTTTCTAAAGCCTGCTCAAGCAGAATTTATTCCTTAACTTTTAACCATTACCTATTTACAACTTTTGCTATTTTATTAACGACCTCTTCTAGGCTTCCTGTATTTTCAACTCTATAATCACAGTATTCTTTATATAAGTCATATCTTTCATCATATAATTTATATAATACTTCTTTACCATTTGCTAGTAAAGGTCTCTTTTCAACTTCTATATCTCCTAATATATTTTCTACTGGTCTATCAATAAAAACAACTATAGAATTTTTCTTTAAATATTCTATATTTATACGCTTCTTTACAACTCCTCCACCTGAAGAAATGATAGTTTTACTTCTCTCTCCAAGCTCTTTGCAAGTTTCGGTTTCTATATTTCTAAAATAATCTTCACCATTTTTAAATAACTCTATAATAGTCTTTCCTTGATTATCTTCAATATAAAAATCCATATCTATAAATTCATAATTCAATTTATCTGAAAGTAAATTTCCTACCGTAGTCTTTCCACATCCTGGTAACCCTATCAATGTAATACTTTTCTCCATCTCCTTCATACCTACACTCCTACTACTTAAAATCTTTAGATAAATCATCGTATATATAATTTATCAACTCTTCACTTATTTCCCTATCATTAAATATAGCTTGACTTTTGACTGCTTGCCCCACTAGCATATGTAATCCACCTATAGCAACTTTTCCTTCTTCTGTTGCAAATTGAAGAAATTTAGTTTGTGTAGGATTATATACTAAATCTACAGCTACATCAAAATTTTTAATTACCTCTTTACTAACTGCAGAATTATCAACATTTGGAAACATTCCAACAGGAGTTGTATTAATAATTAAATATCCTTTTATACTATTTAATTCATTATAATTAATAATACTTATTTTCTTATCTATTTTATTTAAATTAACACTTTCCGGTGTTCTACTTACTATATATATCTTTTCTACTTCATTATCCAATAAATAAGTAATAACAGCCTTACAGGCACCACCAGATCCTAAGATAACTGCAGTTTTATTTTTTACATTTATATTCTTACTCTTAAGCATGACTTTAATGCCAAAATAATCAGTATTATATCCATAAAGCTTATTTGCTTTAAGCATTACTGTATTTACCGCACCAATTCTAGCTGCTTCATCTGAAATATAATCTAAGTATTTCATTACACTTTCCTTATATGGAATTGTAACATTAAAACCTTTTATCTTAAGCAATTTTACCGCTTCTACAAAATCATTTAATCTATCTTTTGGAATTTCAAATAATTTATATGCACCTTCAGTTTTATTTTTTTCTAATATTATTTTATTGATTCTCGGTGATAAGCTATGACTCAACTTTTCCCCTAATAATCCATAGAACTCCATTTAAACACCACCTTTGGGTTAGTTAAGAGTTAATAGTTTTTAGTTAATAATTTAGGATGAAATTCTTGCAGAATTTCTAACTATATTTCTAAATTATTAACTGTTAACTATTAACTAAATTACAGCTTGTTAACCTTCTTATAGCTTCCAAGTAATTTAAAATATTCACTATTTTCTTCAATTAACCTAATTGCCTTTTTAACATCTTCATTTTCTATATTGCCTTCAAAATCTACATATAAAAGATATTGCCAAGGTTCATTCTTACTTGGTCTAGATTCTATTTTAATCATGTTAATATTATTTTCTGCAAAGTGTCTTAAAAGATTATACAAAGTACCTGACTTATCATCTAAAGAAAATACTACTGTAATCTTATTACAATCTTTTGATGATTCTAGTTTTCTTCCTACTATAATAAACTTTGTATGATTATCATCTTTATCATTTATTTCTTTTTGGATTATATCTAAATCATATATCTTAGCTGCCCTTAAGCTTGCAATTGCAGCTTTTGATTTATCATTTAACTCTGATATATACTTGGCACTGATTGCTGTATTATGAAAGGGAATAAGTTTTAAATTACTATAATTACTTAAAAATTCTTTACTTTGTTCAAATCCTTGTGGATGTGAATACACTTCCTTTATATCATTGATCTTAGTACCCTTTATCCCTATTAAATTTTGGTCTATCTTTATACATTCTTCACCAACTATATAAAGTCCATACTTAACTAATAAATCATAAACACTTGTTATTGCACCTGTATATGAATTTTCAATAGGTAATATTCCATAATCTATTTCATCATTCTTTAATGCAGAGAATACATCTTCAAATTCTTCATAATTATTATTTTCATGGTTCTCTCCAAAGTATTTAATCATTGCTTCTTCGCTAAAAGAACCCTTTACTCCTTGATAACCAATTCTAATATTATTTAAACTTCTTTTATCTTTATTAACTGAAATAGTATCTTCTATTTTACTTATAGTATCATCATTATTTTCTTCAAAAATATCTGCTTGAAGCTTTCTACTTAATGCCATTAAATGATTAAAGAAGTTTTCTGTAAGCTTTGAATACTCTTTATTATTTAATCTATCAACATTCTTTTTTATAACTTCCACTTCTCTTGCTTCATTAAATATAGGAAGATTATTTTCAATCTTATATTTAGCTACATTTATTGCTACATTCATTCTTTTTTCAAATAATTTAACTAATTCTTTATCTATATTGTCAATTTCTTTCCTGCATTCTGAAAGATCCACATTAATCACCACCCTTTGTTTAGTTAGGAGTTTTTAGTTAAGAGTTAATGAAGAAACTCCTTAGGAAATTTCTAAAACATATTTTTTAAATTCACTTAAACTGAATTTATCCCTAAACTCCTAGCTATTAATTATTAACTAACTCAAGAATTCCTATTGCTGCTACTGCTTCTATAACTGGAAGTGCTCTTTGTACTATACATGGATCATGTCTTCCCTCTATATTTAAAGTAGTTTCTTCCATAGTTTCTATATTAACAGTTTTTTGTTCCTTAAATATTGAAGCTGTTGGTTTAATTGCAACATTAAATACTATTGGCATTCCATTAGTAATACCACCTAAAATTCCACCATTGTTATTAGTTCTTGTCTTGATAATTTCACCATCTAAGTAGTATTCATCATTTGCTTCTGAACCTCTCATTTTAGAAATATCAAAACCTCTTCCAAATTCAATACCTTTAACTGCTGGAACTGAAAACATTAAATGTGCTAATGTGGATTCTACTGAATCAAAAAATGGATTTCCAACTCCTGGTTTTACACCTAAGATAGCACATTCTATAGTTCCCCCTATAGAATCTTTATCACTTCTTGCATTCATAATTTCTTCTCTCATTGAAGCTTCTAAATTAGTATTTATTAATGGAAGTTCCTTTCCCTTAAATGAATTTAATAACTCATCATTTATATCAGTTTCTAAAAAACTTTCATCTTTTATGTTACCTATAGAATTAACATGTGCTACAATTACTATTCCTTTTGATTCTAATATTTGCTTACAAATAGCTCCTGCAAATACTAACGGTGCAGTTATTCTTCCTGAAAAATGCCCTCCACCTCTATAATCATTAAATCCATTATATCTTATAACTCCAGTATAATCCGCATGTCCAGGTCTCATCACATCTTTAAGCTTTGAATAATCTTTAGATTTAGTATTAGAATTTCTTATAATTGCACAAAGTGGTGTTCCTGTTGTTTTTCCTTCAAAATATCCACTTAATATTTCTGGAACATCTCCTTCTTTTCTTGGAGTCGATAATGGACTTTTACCTGGTGCTCTTCTTGCCATTTCTACCATTATCTTATCAATATCTATTTCAAAGCCAGAAGGTAATCCATCAATATTGATTCCAATTGCATTTCCATGAGATTCACCAAAAATAGATACTTTTATGTTATTTCCCCACATTCCACTCATGAATATCTCCTCCTAAAGTTCTAAAATCATCAAAGAATCGTGGATAAGATTTTGCTATACATTCATAATCTTTTATTACTATTGGCTCTTCACATCTTGTAGAAGCAATTGCTAATGTCATTGCTATTCTATGATCCTTATGACTCCATACTTCTACATTACCTTTTAATTTTTCTACTCCTGTAACTAATAATCCATCTTCTTTTTCTATTATCTTAGCTCCTAATTTATTAAGCTCAGATGTTACTGCTGCAAGTCTATCACATTCTTTTATTCTTAATCTACCTGCATTTATTATTTCTGTTATACCTTTTGATAAAGCTGCTACAGCTGTTAATACTGGAATAATATCTGGACATTGACTTCCATCAATTATTGTAGCAATTAATTCACCATTAATAATTCCCTTAACATCAGTATCCTTTGAATTAAATACAACATTCATTCTTTCTAAAATATCTATTACTTCCTTGTCACCTTGAAGGGAATTTAAATCTAAATCCTGACATAAAACATTATTTCCTAACGCATCTGCACAAAGGAAAAATGCAGCTTGGGAATAATCGCCTTCAACTCTATAATTTCTAGCATTGTATTTTTGATTTCCCTTAATAATAAATTCTCTATAATTATTATTAATTATTTCAACTCCAAAATCACTCATTGCTCTTAATGTTAAATCAATGTATCCCTTCGATTCCATTTCAGTAGTAATGATAATTTTAGAATCTCCATTTAATAATGGTAATGTAAATAATAAACCTGTAATAAATTGAGAACTAACATTACCTTCAACTTCAAATACTCCTGGTTTTAACTTTCCATTAATAATTAAATTAAGATTTCCCTCTTCATAAGAATATTCAATTCCTTGATTATCAAATATATTATAATAAGTAGTTAATGGTCTTTTTCCTAAGTTTCCTTTACCAATAAATTTACTCCTTCCACTAAATAGTAATGATATAGGAACTAAGAATCTTAAAGTTGATCCTGATTCGTTACAATCTATAATTCTGAAATCTTTAGCCTTTTTAGGCACTCCATATACTCCAATTACTTCTAAATGATCTTTATATCTAACTATTGTAGCTCCTAAAGACTTCATTGCATCAATAGTTGCTATAATATCATCTGAATAATCTATATTTTCTATAATGCTTAATCCTTCACTTAAAGCTGCACAAATAATAGCTCTATGAGCCATACTCTTTGATGGTGGTATTTTAACCTCTCCCTTAAGCCTTGAAGGATTTATCTTTAAATTTGCCATGTGCTCCCCTTTCTGTTAGTTAAGAGTTTTGAGTTAATAGTTAATAGTTTAAGTTTGAAACTCCTTAAGGAGTTTCTTAATAATATATTTTTCCAAAGTCTGTCCAAACAGACTTTATTCATTAACTCTTAATTATTAACTATCAATTTTTAACTATCTAAGACTATTAACTATCTAAACCCCTTAACTAAAAAAGCTTGTTGTTGTTTTATATATTTTTGAATTACCTATTTCTTTTAATATTATGAGATTTAAGTCATTTCCCATTTTCTTTTTATCTAAGTTAATAGCCCCTAATAATTCTTTTAAATCAACATCCATTTTATAAGGAAGATTATATTTAACTAAAATATTTTTTATTCTCTCAGCAGTTCCTTCCTTTGTTAAACCTTTTGCTTCACTAACCTTAGTTATTTCATACATACCAATTGCTACAGCTTCACCATGACTATATTTTTCATAATTATAGTGTTGCTCAATTGCATGAGCTAATGTATGACCAAAGTTTAAAAGCATTCTTTCACCTTTATCTTTTTCATCATTTTCTACAACTGCTCTTTTAATATCACAACATCCATGAATAATCTGTTCCATACAATTCATTAAATGTTGATGATTTTCTACTTTTTCTAATAAGTCAAAAAACTTACTATCTTTAATACAACCATATTTAATAACTTCACCCATTCCATCTATAAGAAATCTATTATCTAATGTATTTAATACTTCTGGATCTATTAAGACACATTTAGGATGATAAAAACTTCCTACTAAGTTTTTACCTCTTTCTAAATCTACAGCAACTTTTCCTCCAACACTACTATCAACTTGTGCTAAAAGTGATGTTGGTATTTGAATAAAGTCTACTCCCCTTAAATATGTAGAAGCTACAAATCCAGTTAAGTCTCCAATAACTCCTCCACCTAATGCAATTATTAAATCGCTTCTAGTTAAATTAAAATCTAAAAGTGCATCATATACAGTAGGTAATGTATTAAAGTTTTTAGTCTTTTCCCCTGGTTCTAAAGATAATAACTTAACTTCAAAATCTTTATTCTTTAATGAAGATACAACTTTATCACCATAATACTTATTTACATTATCATCAGTAACTATAAATATTCTTCTACCGTTATAAACCTTACTAACTTCTTCTGCTACTCTATTAATAACTCCATTTTCAATTATTATAGGATAACTTCTTTCCTTTAAATCAACTACTAATTCCATTACATCACCCTTCCATTAGTTAAGAGTTAGTAGTTTTTAGTTAATAGTTAAGGATGAAACTCCTGTAGGAGTTTCTTAATAATATATTTTTTAAATTCAGCTCTGCTTAATTTCTCCCTTGAACTATTAACTCATAACTATTAACTCTTAAATCTTCTTCCTCTTGCTGTTTTAAATTTCTCTTCCTACAGCAGCTGCTATTAGCTTTAAATCTTCCATCAATTTTGCAAATACATCAGGCTTAATTGATTGCTGACCATCGCATAATGCCTTTTGAGGATCATTGTGTACTTCTATTATAAGGCCATCTGCTCCAACTGCAACAGCTGCTTTAGCAAGTGGTTCAACCATCCACCATTTACCTGCAGAATGACTCGGATCAATAACTACTGGTAAGTGGCTTAATCTTTTAATTGCTGGTACTGCACTTAAATCCAAAGTATTTCTTGTATATGTTTCAAAAGTTCTTATTCCTCTTTCACAAAGAATAACTTTTTCATTACCTCCAGCCATAATGTATTCAGCACTCATTAAAAGTTCTTCTATTGTTGCTGATAAACCTCTCTTTAATAATATAGGCTTATCAATTTTACCTAATTCCTTTAATAAATCAAAGTTTTGCATATTTCTTGCACCAACTTGAATTATATCAGCCTTTTCAACGAATGTATCTATATCATATGGTGACATTAACTCTGTCACAACTGGCAAGCCAGTTTTAGCCTTTGCTTCATTTAATAAATCTAATCCTTCATATTTTAATCCTTGGAAGCTATATGGTGAAGTTCTTGGTTTAAATGCTCCACCTCTTAAGAAACCAGCTCCATATTTTTTAACTTCTTCTGCTACTAATTTAATTTGCTCCTTACTTTCAACAGAACAAGGTCCAGCTATAACTGCAATTTTATTTCCACCTATTGTATGTCCATTAACATCAATTACTGTATTTTCTGGATGGAATAATCTATTTGCCTTTTTGAAAGGTTCTTGGACTTTCATTACTCTTTCAACATTTGGATTTGCTTCAATGTATGAAGGGTCTATTTTAGTTGTATCCCCAACTAGCCCTAAAATACTCATTTCCGTTCCTGTAACAGGATTAACAGTAACCCCTAAAGATTCTAACTCTCCTGTTAATTTTTTAATTGCTTCATTGCTTGTTTTTGGTTTTAAAATTACTACCATTTAAATTGCCCCCTTTAAATTACTTATGAGTTAGTAGTTTTAAGTGAGTAGTTTTACTCTCTTATATACTATTCTACTTAATAGTTTATATATGAAACACCTTCTCCCTTTAGGTCGAATGTGTAACTTCAACTTGCCAAATTGGAAATTTGGAGTTTCAGTTATAAAAAAAAGAGAACTCTTAATGAGTTCTCTTAATAAACTATACTTTAAATACACTTTTAAATATTAAGATATATAAAAAGTTTCACTAAATACTCATTAGAAAAGATTTATTCATATTTTTGCAAAAGAAATAGCCAGCGCTAAAATAAAAGCCCCAGAATATAAAGTAAAAAAAGCTATAAAATTTTGCAGTTAAATTCTTTTCTAATCCTTTCATAATATATACCTCTTAATTCTAATTCTTTAATAATCAAATTACTTTTCTATAGTTTAACCATTTTTAACCACTTTGTCAATCTTTTTACATTTAACAATATGTTTTTTATCTGCTTTATAAAATGGGTGCTAATAATCTTATTAATGATTCTTTTATTTTTAAATTTTTTGATCTTTTATCATATTCTTCTTTGATTACTAATTTAGATTTTTCCTGATCATCTAAAAATATTTTTTCTTGCTCTTTTGCTACTTTCTCATTATAAATAAATGCATTTACTTCAAAATTTAATTTAAAGCTTCTTATATCTAAATTAGCTGTACCAATACTACATACCTGGCCGTCAGCAACTATTGTTTTAGAGTGAATAAATCCATTACCATACCTATATATTTTTATTCCATATTCAATTAATAATCCTATATTGGCACTAAGCATCCACTCCATAAAGAAATGATCCGGCTCTCCTGGCACTATTATTCTTACATCAACACCTGATAATGCTGATATTTTTAATGCCTCTAGCATAGGGCTATCTGGTACTAAATATGGTGTTTGAATATAAACATAATTTTTAGCACTATTAATAATTTTCATATAAGAATTTTTAATGTACTCCTCCATATGATCGGGCCCTGATGATACAATTTGAATACCTACATCTCCAACCTTCTCTGGAGTTGGAAAATACATAAACATATTTCCCATATTCTCATCTGCAGCATAATCCCAGTCTAAAATAAAACGTTTATTAAGTTCATTAACAGCTTCACCTCTTATTCTGATATGAGTATCTCTCCAGAACTTAAACTGTTTTCCCTTATTTACGTATTCGTTTCCTACATTAAATCCCCCTACATAACCTACTTTTCCATCTATTACAGCTATCTTTCTATGATTTCTGTAGTTTATACGTGTATTTATATGCGGTAAAATTCCCGGAAAAAATACAGCCATCTTTATTCCATAGGACTCAATTTCTTTAATAATATTTTTTGTAATTGCTTTTGAACCCATTCCATCTATAAGAAGTCTTATCTCCAAACCATCTTCAGCTTTTTTTCTTAATTCATTTACTAATGCCTTACCTAATTCATCATATCTAAAAATATAGTATTCTATATGTATAAAACACTTTGCATTTCTTATATCTTCAAATAAATCTTTAAATTTATCCTCACCATTAATATAAGTTTTTACTTCATTACCAACTGTATAAATTGCTCCAGAATGATTGTAATTCATTAATATTAAGTCTTCATAATTTTCATTTACTTCACTATCACTGCTAAAGTTAGACAATTCATGAGTTCCCCTTAATTTATATCTTTTTATTTTGTCTGCAAGTTTTTTTTCTCTAAATATTTTCTGCCTACTTAGATTTTGACCTAATAATAAATATAAAATTAACCCTACTCCTGGAAGTGCAATTAAAATTACTAACCATGCCCATGTAGTTGTAGGCTCTTTTCTCTCTATAAATATTAACGATAATGCCGATATTAAATTTAGTAAGAAAAACATTATTAATAATATTATATATGCCATAAAAAAACCTTCCTATATTTTTATTATTTCTTACCATTATACATCAGTTTAATTAAATTGCGAAATAATTTAGTTAGTGGATAGTCAATAACAAATTTCAAATTTCAAGTGACAAGTTTAGGAAAAAAGTCTCCTTAAGAAAACTTTTAAAAATATATTTTAGAAGCTTACCAAGAAGCTTTCACATAAACTTGCTACTTATTACTCGCTAAACTTGAAATTAAAAATAACCATGCCGATTGGCATGGTTATTTTTAATCTTATGCGAAGTATCTGTTTAATAATCCTTCGAAAGCTTTTCCGTGTCTAGCTTCATCTTTGCACATTTCATGAACTGTGTCATGGATTGCATCTAAGTTTAATTGTTTAGCTAATGTAGCTAAATCTTTCTTTCCTTGAGTTGCTCCGTGCTCTGCAGCTACTCTAGCTTCTAAGTTAGCTTTTGTATCAGCTACTACTACTTCTCCTAATAATTCAGCGAATTTTGCAGCGTGTTCTGCTTCTTCAATTGCTATTCTCTTATAAGCTTCAGCAACTTCTGGGAATCCTTCTCTATCAGCTTGTCTTGACATTGCTAAGTACATTCCTACTTCTGTACATTCTCCAACAAAGTTAGCTCTTAATCCTTCGATTACTCTTTCATCTACACCTTGAGCTACTCCAATTCTGTGCTCATCAGCAAATACTAATTCTCCTGCTTGTTCTACGAATTTATCTGCTCCAACTCCACATACTGGACATACTTCTGGTGCAGTTTCTCCTTCGTGAACATATCCACATACTGTACAAACGAATTTTTTCATAATTCTATTCCTCCTAAAATCTATTCGATATATCTTTAATTTTCTTAATTTCTTATTTACTTGCTCTTTTGTTTTTGTGCTCTCTCGAATCACCTTACATCTATTATTATATAATAATAATTATTAATTACAAGTCTTTTTTGAAAAATTTTTTAAAAATTTTCTAATTGATAATATATATCAGTTAGCATTATTACTAGCTTTATCTATTTATATATAGATATTGATTATCAATTGATAAATTTCTCATTAAATAAAGAGCTATACCTTTTAGTACAGCTCTTCACAAATTTCACTTAAATAGTTACTAGAGATTTATTGATTAAATTCATGTTAATCTTAACTTGAAAGTCACTTATTAGTTTTAATTTAAATATATAATTTTCATTAACTATTATATAAAAATATACTACTTTAATCTTATTATAGATTTAAATAAATCTCCATCGACTTCAATATTAAAGCTTCCACCATGAAGCTCTACTATACTTTTAGCTATAGCAAGACCTAATCCTGACCCTTCTGTGCTTCTTGATGAATCTCCACGTTTAAATCTATTTGTTATTTCATTAGTATCAAAGCTTAATTCATAAGCTGATATATTTCTCATCACTATTATAACTTCTTTTTCTTCTTTATACATATCAATATAAACTCTAGTATTACTTAATGAATATTTAACTATATTAGAAATAAGATTTTCAAACACTCTATATAATCTCTTTCCATCTCCATTAATAAATATCTTTTCTTCTGGAACATTTAATTTAACATTTAAATTGCTATCTTTAAATCTTTCATCATTTTCACCTAATGCTTGCTTTAATAATTGCCCAATATCTATTTTAGCAATATTAAGTTCCATAGCTCCACTTGCTGCCTTAGATGCTTCAAATAAATCTTCTATTAAAACTTTAAGTCTTTGAGATTTTTTATCTAATATATTTACATAATCCATAGCAGTTTCTGGTTGTATATTTTCTCTCTTTAATAAATCAATATAATTAATTATTGAAGTTAAAGGTGTTTTTAAATCATGAGATACATTGGTAATAAGTTCTGTTTTCATGTTTTCGCTTTTCATTTCATTTTCAACAGACTTCTTTAATCCATCTCTCATATTATTAATATCATGAGCCAATTCTCTTAGATGTCCTCTTCCCTTTTCATCTATTTTATAGTTTAATTTACCTTCTGCTGCCGCCTTTGATCCAACCATTATTTTATCTAAATAAACTAAATCTTTAATAAATATTATAATATATACAATAGTTAATATTATTCCTGCAATTATTCCTATTGGCCATATATAAAGCATTGCTGATAAGAAAAATAATACTAATCCCATTGCTACATATAAAGCTGTCATTATTAAGAATGTTCTTATTATAGACCCTCTATTCATTACATCACTTAAATAGTTCCAAACCTTAATTGTAATATTATTTTTTAATAAAGTTCCTTCATTGTAGCTAACAATTATAACTCTAACTAATAAATAATATATTACAACTACTATAGATACCCATATTATTGATGATAAATTTAATCTTCTTATATAATTATTTGAATTATAGTAAATGTGTGGCCCAATATTCCAAATTATCCACCCTATAATTCCAACTCCAATTTTATATTCGATAGGATACCCTTTAACCTTATTTATTATTTTTTCTATTAACGCTACCTTTACTTTATATTTAGCTAAGTATAATAAACAAAATATTGTTAGAACTAAAAATATTACAAATGTAATACAACTTAAATAAAAACTAGTAACATTATGTTGCACACCCTTAAAGCTTTCAGAAACTACATCCCCTGATTTAAGTTCCTTAGGCATCCATATATATAATGTTATATTATGTTTTTCGCTATAATCATACTTAAGTTGGGCAATAGACGTATTTTCATAACTATAATTAGAGAATCTAGTACTATAGCTATAATTATCAATAAATTTACCTAATATATTATTCTTATCTATTTCCTTACCATTAACATATATTTTTTCAATTATGTTTCCATTATAATCAATATTTATTTCTTTGAAATATCTACTATTTTCTATAATCTCAGTAGAATCAATTTCACTTCCACCAATCCAAACATCATTTAATTTATCATAAGCTCTAAAATTTAAATTAACATAAGATTTTATTTTATTATTTAAATTACTTGCACTATTGCTTTTTCTATTTAAAATATACTCATTCATTTCTTCATCACTTAAAGTATATTTTTCATCTATTTTTTCTCTTTGTTCCTCTAATATCTTTTCTTGCTGTTCATAAGTTAAACTATTAAAGCTATCATCATTATATTTAGAAGTTCTATAATTATCGTATTCATTATTAGCCTTATCTAATAATTCAGCCTTACAAATATCTATATCATTTTGAGTTATATTATCCTTATCCTTAGCATAACTAGCTGATTTATAATATAATGAATAATCCTCTACCAAACTTGTATAATCATTTATATCATTTGCTACTTGAGTTTGTAAATATACTCTCTCTGGTATAACATATCCCAAGTTATCTTTAATTTCTATGCCTAATAGAAATGTACATGCTAATGATATAACAGTTAAAATATAAATTATATATTTGCTATTATTACTACTTAAAATATTTCTTTTGTTATTTTTTATCTTTTTATCTGAAACTATTATTTCTTCTTCATTAATATTTTCTTTACTAGTATTTTTCGATTTTATATCCAATACCCCACACCACCTTTAAATATTTAGGATCCTTAGGATTGATTTCTATTTTTTCTCTAATCCTTCGTATATGTACTGCTACTGTATTTTCTGCATTATAACTAGGTTCTTTCCATACATTTTCATATATTTCATCTATAGAAAAAACCCTTCCTTGATTTCTTAATAATAATTCTAATATGCCAAATTCAGTTGCTGTTAATTTAATTGATTCCCCATCAACTAATACTTCTTTTGTATCTTGATTTAATGAAAGTCCTCCACTACTTATTATTGAATTACTTTCCTCTTCCTTTTTCCCACCATAGTTTCCAAAGACAGTATACCTTCTTAACTGTGACTTAACTCTTGCTATAAGTTCTAATGGATTAAACGGCTTAGTTATATAATCATCTGCCCCCATATTAAGACCTAATATTTTATCTGTATCCTCTGATTTTGCAGAAATTAATATAATAGGGATATTCTTTTCCTTCCTTATTTTCATTGTAGTTCTAAGTCCATCCATATTAGGCATCATTATATCCATTAATATAAGATATACATCATTTTCCATTAAAGCTTCCAATGCTTCTAATCCATCATAAGCTTTAATTACATTAATTCCTTCATTTCTTAAATATATATCAATAGCATCAACTATCTCTTTATCATCATCTACTACTAAAACATTATTTTTCTCCATACCTAAATTGCACTCCCTTCATAATGTATTATTATACCATGCTACTTAACTTATATTTATATAGTAACAAGAAAGTCTTACAAAAAAATTATTATATTTATTACAAATTTATTAAGAAAGCCTCCAAATTTTCAATTTTGCTCCTTGAAGGTACACTTTAGTGTACTCAGCGACCGTTAGGGAGTCGAGTTTCCTTTAAAAAATTATCATGGTAATACGAAAAAAATAAATGGAATATCTACAGGAATCAATATAATCTTCCTTCCGATACTCCATTTATCTTTTTCTTTATTACCAGATGTACGGCATTGAGCCAATTTAATTTTAATTAGTTAATGCTTGTGCTATTAATAATTGTAGCTTGGTGTTAGGTTTAAATTATTTTTTCGTTATTACTCATCAAAAAAATTATATTGTTAATAAAAGTCCTGCAATTGTAGCACTAAGAAGATTTGCTAAGGTTCCACCTAATACTGCTTTCCACCCTAAACGAGCTATATCATGCTTTCTACTAGGTGCCATTCCTCCTATACCTCCAATTAAAATTGCTATAGAAGAAATATTGGCAAATCCACATAATGAAAAAGTTACTACAGCTATTGTTTTAGCTGATAATGTACTCATTATTTCAGAAAGACTTGTAAATGCTACAAATTCATTTAATATTATTTTTTGACCTATTAATGAACCTGCAACTACTGCTTCCTTCATTGGTACTCCTATAATAACTGCTACTGGGGCAAAAATATATCCTAAAATAGATTGTAAACTTAAGTTAGTTATTCCAAACCATCCACCAACCATTCCAATAACACCATTTACAAGCGCAATTAATGCTACAAATGCTAATAATATTGCTGCTATGTTAAGAACTAGTCCTAATCCATCAATAGCTCCCTTAGATGCTGCATCAACAACATTTGCTGAATCATCCTTTACCATTTCAATTTCTTCATTTACTTTAGCTTCTTTTATTTCTGGAATTATTATTTTAGAAATTATAAGTCCTGCTGGAGCTGACATAAAACTAGCAGATACTAAATATTCAATAGGAATTCCTAATAATGAATATCCAACTAATATTGATCCAGAAACGGAAGCAAGGCCTCCAACCATAACTGTAAATAATTCAGATTCTGTTAATTTTTCAACATATGGTTTAATTAAAAGGGGTGCTTCTGTTTGCCCTAAGAATATATTTGCTGACGATGATATAGTTTCTAACTTAGATGTACCTAAAAGCTTCGCTAACCCTCCACCTATAAGCTTTATAACAAACTGCATAATTCCTAAGTAATATAATACTGATACTACTGCTGAAATAAATATAATTACGCCTAAAACATTAACAGCAAAAATACTTCCATCATTAGCTAATGAGCCAAATAAGAATGATATTCCTTCTTTTGCATAATCAATTACAGATTGAACCCCTAATGCAATCTTACTTAATACATATTTTCCAACACTCCATTTTAATGCAGCAAATGCAAATGCAAATTGAATTATAAATCCAATAATCACAGTTCTCCAATTTATTTTTTTCTTATTATTTGAAAATAAAAATGCTACTAGAAATATAAAAGCTACACCTATAATACAATTTAATATTGCCACAAGATACACCATCCTTTGTTAAATACTTTTTCTCATTTAGTTTTATCCAAAATGTAGTCTTATATTCTTTTGCAAATAAAAAGACACCTCTGAAATCAACCCAATATTTAGGTTTATTCCAGAGGCATAAACTATTTCTGTATAATTATTTAATTATATAACTCGATACTATTTCTCCAAAATATATTGTATGATAATCTTCTAAAGGATATTTACTATTTTTTATATCCTCATTTAAATTCTTATCACTCATTGTAGTTTTATAAAGAACTCTACATTCAAAATGCATACCTTCCATATTTAATACAGGAGTATTTATTTTTTCCGATTCTCTAGTATCAATATTTAATTGTGCTAATTTATTAATATCTTTACCACTTTTAGTTCCTAAAAATGCTATTTCCTTATCCACATTTTTATATGGTATTGTAACTGTAAATTCATTTGTTTTTTCAATTATTCCATATGTATATCTTTGTGGTCTTACCATAACTGTAAATACAGGTTTACCCCACATGAAACCAATACTTCCCCAAGCTATAGTCATTGAGTTCACTTTACTTCCACTCTTAGTTGTTAAAAATATTCCTTTACTTAAAAGTTCAATATTTTTTTCTAAATTCTCATTATATGATACAAATCTTTTAATCATTTAACTCGCCCCTTCAACTTATTAATATTAAAACTATATAATATTATACCAATTTTTAACACCTTTTAATACCACTAACCTATTATCAACCTTAAATATAGATAAATTGCCACATTATGATTTAAATATTTAAAATTTCATACCTATATATTAATTTTATATAACTTCTTTTCCAAAAGGCATTAATGCTAGCTTGGCCATTTTAAATGATTGTGCTGCAAATGGAATTCCTACTATTGTTATACATAAAATTAATCCACTTACTATATTTGTAATACATAACTCTAACCCACCAAATATCAACCATAATATATTCATTAGTAAATTCCCACTACTATCACTTACTGTAACAACTTCTTTACCAAATGGCGCAAGCTGTAGTCTTGCCATTTTAAAGCATTGCATTCCTACTGGTATTCCAATTATAGTAATACACCATATTATCCCTATAAAACACCATCCTATTGCACCAATAAGGCCCCCAAATATTATCCAAATAATATTTCCTAAACACGACATAAACATTACCTCCATTAAATTTACTTACATATGATTCTTACTTAGTATATAAGGAAACTTTCCTAATTTGAAATCAATTTAGTATTCTTAAGAATATTTTAATAATTAATTTGATTTGTAAATTTCTTATTTATCAACAACAAGTTAAGAGATAATATTAACTCTAATTTTCTTTTTATTCCACAATGTGTATTTATTTGCCCTAAATAAAAATAAGTTTCTTTTATAATATGTTTTCTATTTTAAAAAGGAACTCTTTTATTTTAATTCATAAAGTAAATATAATATTTACTCTTATTGACTTATTATAGTAGACTAATATATAATTAATAAATATTGAAATCTTTTAATAAATTTAATATTTATTGCATTGAAAAGGAGTAGTACTATAATACTGTAATCTTTAGAGAGCTGTTGGTTGCTGCAAAACAGTGATACATTTATAGGAACTTGCCTTGGAGCTTACTTGTTAAAAGCAAGTACGGAATCCCCGTTACGGATTTGAGTGAGAACCTTTTTAGTTAAAAGTTAGTAGTTTTTAGTTAGTAGTTAATGTTGAAACTCCTAATCAGTTTCTTAAATATATATTTTTTTAATTCAGCTACGACGATTTTATTCAACACCTATTACCTTTTAACTTATAAAATAGTTCTAATAAGAGTGGTACCGCGAAATATAGCTTTTCGTCTCTTAATTGAGATGAAGGGCTTTTTTTATATATTTTTATAAAATTAGGTAAAAATTATAAATATAATTAGTTAGGAGTATTTCGTTTTGAATTGATAGTCTTGAATTAGTAATTGAGGATAAAATATTTCTAAATTCAGCTCAGCTGAATTTATTCCTTAACTATTAACTCTTAACTATTAACTCTTAACTATCCAAAGGAGTGTTTAAACTATGAGTAACTACGGAACTGCCATTGATAAAAAGTGGCAAAAAAAGTGGGAAGAAACTGAACTTTACAAATTTAATCCAGATGCAGAGGGTGAAAAACTTTATGTTTTAGAAATGTTCTCTTATCCATCAGGAAGCCAATTACATGCTGGTCACTGGTTTAACTATGGACCTGTTGATTCATGGGCAAGATTAAAGAAAATGCAAGGATACAATGTATTCCAACCAATGGGATTTGATGCCTTTGGTTTACCTGCAGAAAACTTTGCAATTAAGACTGGAATTCATCCATGGGATTCTACTGAAAAGAATATTAAAACTATGGAAGAACAATTAAGAGCTATGGGAGCTATGTTTAACTGGGAAAATGAAGTTATAACTTGTACTCCAGAATATTATAAATGGACTCAATGGGTATTCTTACAATTATTAAAGAATGGCTTAGCTTACAGAAAGAAAGCTCCTGTAAACTGGTGTCCATCTTGTAACACAGTTTTAGCTAATGAGCAAGTTGTTGATGGTGCTTGTGAAAGATGTTCAACTGAAGTTACTAAAAAAGACTTAACTCAATGGTTCTTTAAAATTACAGAATACGCTGATGAGCTATTAGAAAAATTAGATACTTTAGATTGGCCTGAAAAAACTGTTGCTATGCAAAAGCACTGGATTGGTAAATCTACAGGTGCTGAAGTTAACTTCAAAGTTAAAAATTCAGATATTAACTTTAATGTATTCACAACAAGAGTTGATACTTTAAACGGTGTTACATATGTTGTTTTAGCTCCTGAAAATCCATTAGTTGATGAATTAACAACAGATGAAAATAAGGCTGCTGTTGAAGAATATAAAGAAGCTGCTAAAAAGCAATCAGATATAGAAAGACAATCTCTTACAAGAGAAAAAACTGGTGTATTCACTGGTTCATATGCTATAAACCCTATAAATGGTAAGGAAGTTCCAGTTTGGGTTGGAGACTATGTTCTTGCAACTTATGGTACTGGTGCTGTTATGGCTGTTCCAGCTCATGATGAAAGAGACTATGCTTTTGCTACTAAATTTAACTTATCAATAGATCAAGTTATAACTAGTAAAAAAGGTGAAGAAGTTGAATTACCATACTGTGAATACGGTGTTTTAGTTAACTCTGGTGAATTTGATGGATTAACTACTGAAGAAGCTAAAGAAGCTATTGTTGAAAAACTAGCTAAACAAGGTTTAGGCTCTGCTAAGGTTAATTACAGATTAAGAGACTGGTTAGTTTCAAGACAAAGATATTGGGGTGCTCCAATTCCAATAATCTACTGTGAAGATTGTGGTGCTGTTCCAGTTCCTGAAAAAGATCTTCCAGTTGAATTACCATACAATGTTGAATTTGCTCCAGATGGTAAGTCACCACTTGCTAAGTGTGAAGAATTCGTTAATACTACTTGTCCTTGTTGTGGTAAACCAGCTAAGAGAGAATGTGATACTTTAGATACATTCGTTTGCTCTTCTTGGTACCAAATGAGATATGTAGATAATAAAAATGATAAAATCGCATTCGATAAAGAAAAAGTAGATAAGATGCTTCCAGTTGACAAATATGTTGGTGGACCTGAGCATGCTTGTATGCACTTATTATATGCAAGATTTATAACTAAGGCTTTAAGAGATATGGGTTACTTAAGCTTTGATGAACCATTCAAGAGCTTAACTCACCAAGGACTTATCTTAGGACCAGATGGATTAAAGATGTCTAAATCTAAAGGAAATACTATATCTCCAGATGATTACATCAAAGAATATGGTGCAGATGTATTTAGAATGTACTTAATGTTTGGATTTGCTTACACTGAAGGTGGAGCTTGGAGTGATGATGGTATTAAATCTGTTGCTAGATTTGTAGATAGAATTGAAAGATATCTAACAATGTGCAGAGAAGCTATTGAAGCTGGTACTAACAATAAAACTACTATGGATAAAGCTGAAAAAGAATTAAACTTCTGGTTAAATAACGCTATTAAAGGTGTTACTGAAGATGGAGAAAAAATGCAATTCAATACTGCTATTGCTAGAATGATGGAATTCATCAATGCTTTATCTAAATACATGAAAGAAGAAACTAAAAACTTAGATTTCTTAAAGAATGTATGTGAAAGCTTTATTAAGATTTTAGCTCCATTTGCACCTCACTTTGCTGAAGAGCAATGGTCATTATTAACTGGTAAATACTCAGTATTCAATGAATCTTGGCCAGCATTTGATGCTAAAGCCCTAGTTAAAGATGAAATTGAAATAGCTATCCAAGTTAATGGTAAAATTAAAGCTAGAATCAATGTTGCTTCAGATTTAAATGAAGAAGGAATTAAGGCTGCTGCTTTAGCTGACGAAGCTGTTATAGCTGCTACAGAAGGAAAAACTATAGTAAAAGTTATCGTTATTAAAGGAAGACTTGTAAATATAGTTGTAAAGTAGTATAAGCTAAGTGAGAATCCAAATTTTAATTTGGCTATTCGAACTTACTCCGCGAGTGAAGCGAGTGGAGTTTCCTTAAATAGGAATCCAAATTTTAACTGACACTCTAAATCTTCGATTTAGCTAGTGGAAGTTACCTACTTGGTAATTTGGTTATTCGAACTTGCCTAAAAGTCGAAATTTAAATTTCGCTTCTTGAAGGTACACTGTGTGTACTCCGCGAATACAGTGAGTGGAGTTTGTTAATTGAAATTAAATAGAGACTATATCAAAATAATTTACACACCCGTAATATTTGATATAGTCTCTTTTAATTTACTCATATTAACCATAAAAAAATAATAATTTTAATATAAATATATATTAGCTAATATAACAAATCTTATATTTACTTAATTATAGCTATATAATATATAGATTTGATTATCTGAAATCTTTTCTTCTAACTAAAAAACACACTAATAACTGCAATTCCAATATATAAATAAGGCCCATACTTAATAATTGAATCTTTTTTATTATACTCTTCAACCATAGTTTTATTTGAAAGTTTCTTAAATATAATGCTAAGTATTTTAAATAAAATAAAACCTAAAATAGTTCCTAAAGTATTCATTATTAAATCATCAACATCTGTTGCACGAATAGTGAATAATTGTCCAACTTCAATAATAAGTGAAAATATAAAACCTGCAAATACTGTAGGTATAAACTTTCTAAATTTATTCCATAATGTTGGTAGTAAAAATCCAAATGGCATAAAGAATATTATATTAAGTATTGTTGAAATTTCTATTCCACTGCTGAGTGGTATAAAATTTAATACTGGATCAAATATAGGTACACCTAACATTACTTTTCTTTCCAAATCACTTAAAGTTGGAAACCCAACTATATCTTTTAATGAAATAACAAGATATAAAATTAAAAAATATCCAAATAAGTAATGTTGCCACTTTATCTTCCCACTGCTCTTTTTATTTAAAATTATATTTATTATTGTTATTAAAACCATCGATACTAATATTGCTAATAAATAACTCTCCATCATAAGGCCAATCCCCTCTTTTGATTATTGTTTTCTACTAGTAATATTATAATCTTAAATACTTAAAAGTAATTTTCAATTTTCTTAAGATATTATTACAAATAAATTCTAATTAACATTTTTAATAATATTATATCAGATTATTAAATCATTAATACTCGTGCATATACTAATCATCTTTAAATAATTGGAAATACAATTTAAAATCTGCTAATCTTAAATTATAATATATAAAAACTGGGGGATTAGTAATGAATATTAGAGTCGCAAAACCTGAAGATGCAGAAGAACTTCTTAACATCTATAAATACTATGTTGAAAATACAACTATAACCTTTGAATATGATACTCCAAGTGTAGAGGAATTTAAAAATAGAATTAAAAATACTTTAGTTAGATATCCTTATTTGGTTGCTGAAGATAATAATAAAATTTATGGATATGCTTATGCAAGTGCTTTTAAAGTAAGACCTGCTTATGATTGGACTGTTGAAACATCTATTTATGTACAAAATTGTGATTCAAGAAGTGGTATTGGTACTTTGCTTTATAATGAACTTGAGAAATATCTTAAACTTCAAAATATAATAAACCTTAATGCTTGCATAACTTATCCTAATGAAAAAAGTGAAAACTTCCATAAAAAATTTGGATATAAAACTATTGCTCATTTTACTAAGTGTGGCTATAAATTTGGTAAATGGAATGATGTTATTTGGATGGAAAAATTCATTGGAGAACATAGTGCTGTCCCTAATGCTATAATTCCATTTTCAAAAATCTGCCTATAAATTAAAAGCAGCAAGTACATTACTTACTGCTTTTAAAACTATTTTATAATTTTCTTAAAATAACTTGTCCATTTGTATTAACATTAGGTAATGACTTTATATATTTCTCTTCCTCCTGTGGAAAAATTCTTACACTTCCCTCTTCTTCGTTTTCTTCATAACTTTTAACCTTATTATCATCACTTTCAACAATTAAGTTACTTTTATGTTTTTCTTGAATCAACTTACTATTATTATCTATAGTAACTATATTATCTATAGCTTTAAAATTATTTGATAAAACAACAATTGAACTTAGTATAAAAAACATAATCACAACTAAAGCTAAATATTTTCTACTTTTTAAATTCACTAATAATCACCCCTTTTTATACAAGTTTATTAGCATCACATATTAATTATTACATTACTTTCATAGTATAATTTAAATAACTATACTGTTTATTTATATAAAAAACAACTCTTAATATTTACATTTATATCTAATAAACTAAAAAATAATGAGATTAGAAATAACTATACTTCTAATCTCATTATTTAATATCTTAATTTAAATTTCTTTCTTAAACTATAAAACCTTGTCTTTGCTTAACCTTGTTTCTTTAACAATTATTTTTCTATAATCACTAACATTGATTCTATTTAAAAGTCAATTAACTTACTTTTAAATATATTATCATATTTATTAAATGCATAATATTGATTATAGCATATGCTCCTATCAGCACTTTCCCTACAAATATTGATCTCTTCATTTGAGTTAGATTAGATTTTTCACTTCTCCAATACCAATATATTAATACTAAAGCAAATACACCTATTTTCAAAAAATATGGCTCAATTCCATTTATAATTAATTTCATAAATGAATTTGCTTCTCGAAATAAATCAGGTGCTTTCCATAATAAAAATTTTGTAAAGAATAAATCAGTTAAATTTAATATATATAATGTAATTAAAAAGTTCCCTAACTTTTTTCTACTTTTCCCTCTTATATCAATAACTGCACATTTCATAACATAAACCCCAACAAAAATATATCTTATATATACATTATTTACATTTATTGGTAATAAGTCAATGCTTTTTAGATTATTTTTAACAAATAATTATAAGAGCATCTAAGTATAATTCAAAATATGAACTATTCCTGATGCTCTTAATTTAAATATCATTTAATACTTCTTTGAACTCTTCTAAAACTTGAGAAACTAAATTTTCATCAAGCTTTTCATAATAAGGTAAAAGATTTGATTCTTGAATTGCTTCAAAAGCTCTTCTACTTGATTCCATCCAATTTTCTGGTATATAAACCCATACTATTTCTGTATAACTACAACTTAATAAGAAATGTTCCATTCCAAAGAAACTATATTCTTCGATATTATGAAGTTCATTAAACTTTTTATAATCTTCAACTATTTGTGAAGTTATTTTATATTCATATATATCAGAATAAAAGAAGTCAAATTCTTTTCTTTCTGCTTCATAAGCATTACAACAGACTATATTAATCTTGGGATTTTTAGGAAAATTACTATAATATAAGTCTACAACTTCTTGGCTTATTTCATAAACAGTTATTTCTTCCACCTCAGGCTTTTTAGCCATTTCTTCAACAGCATACCCAAGTCCAAGTCCAACTACCCCAACTTTTCCTTTTGCCATTTTTATAGCAAAATATGAGGCTTGTATCTCTAATGGCATCAATCTCATCCATACATGTTCTGGTGCATGTAACTCTAATATCCTAACATTTAACTCATCTTCTTTAGAGTATAAATATCCCTGGATCGTTCCTTTTAATCCATCAATTGATTTTATTTCAAAGTCACCTATTTTGTTATTTTTTATTTTATTATTGTATTCTTGTATTTTATCTAAAACATATTCTCTATCAAAAGGCTTCAAAATTAACAATCCTCTCTTTTCAACAATTCATTTGCTAAATTAATAATTAACTATAATATTAATAGTTAAATTTGGTTATATTAAAATTATTATAATAATAGTATCTTCAATACCTTTTATATTATATTGACAATTTATTCAAAATTCAATATGTGATATTTTATTCATTAGGAATATTTTTACATTATGTCCTAAAAAATATATTGCTATTTCCGAGTAATATGGTATACTATAAACATAATTTCAAAAAAATTCGCGAGGTGAACATAATGAGTAAATTTTTAGTAAGTGAAGAAGCATACAAGGAATTCAAAGCTTTCCTTGAAGAAAATGAAGTAGAAAACTACAGCATAAGAATAAACTTAGCTGGATTTGGTTGCAGTGGCCCAGCTTTCAATATAACTGTTGATGAAGCAAAAGAAGGAGACATTTCTGAAAAGATTAACGACATCACTTTAATTGCTGAAGAAAAATTAGTTGATGAATTTGGTGGATTTAGATTACTTTCATCAGAAGAAAACGGTGGTAGAGGATTATCATTAAAGCCTGTTATCGAAGTTGAAGGTGGATGTGGTTCTTGTGGCGGTGGATGTCACCACTAAGATAAAGTAAAAGCTAAGCAGCTTAAACTGCTTAGCTTCTTTTATTAAATTTATCATAATAAATATGCTCTAATAAACAAATTCATATTCTACATATTTATTATTAACTTCTTGCATTCCTTGAAGTATATCTACCCAATAATCTTCCTGTATCATAGTCTTTTCTTTTTTGCTATCAGGTACATTACAATTTTTTGAGTAGAACTCTGTAAAGTAATTATTTAAATCTGTTGCCATATCCTTTAGCTGTTTAAAATCTGTTAATACTTTTCCTTTTAGCTCTATTACATCAATTTTTTCTGTCATATCATTTTGGATATATGAATATAGTAATTCTTCAATCTCTGAATATAATTCATTTTTACTTGTGGTGTTTAAAACAATATTTTTTGAATTACTTCTCTTATTCATAAATATACTATTGTCTGAATTAAGGTAATTACTCCATAAGCTTAACTCGACTTCTGATATCTTACTATAATTTCTATATAAGGTGAATAAATCAATATTGTTTACACTTCCTGCTGAAACACAGCTATCTAATATTGATAGTATAGATTCATTTCTATATCTTATTTCTTCAATTTTATTATAATTTTGCTTTCCAAGCTCATATGTATACTTTTTATTTTCTATGGCTTGATAAATGTTCATTGTAAAGCTTATCATTAAAATAAATACAACAATCAAAAAACAATTGTCTTTGATATTAGTTCTTGATTTCATAAGCCACCCCCATTACCTTAAGTATACCATACAAGGTTACAAGTGGCAAATTACCTTGATAATATCCTATAATTAAAAAGAATTACTTATAAAGTATTAGTTCTTACATATTTAAATACTACTTTCGTATTAAATTATTATTTTTATTTATTATACTAAAATATTCTTTATAAATATAAAAATAAAGTCAGCTTTACGCCAACTTTATTTTTAATTATCTTTATATCTGATAATATCACGTTTAATAGAGTCAAGTAAGTTATTTAATTCCCAAACTTCCCCTTCCTCTATTAACTTATTTAACATTACTTGATATCTACTTGCTTCTCCAGTCTTTCCTAAAGACATTAATGTCATAATATTATTCATTATATTTGTAATAATATCAGACTTAACTTCAAATAATCTTTGAGCATCCTTAATTTCATCCTTTATTTCTAGCATTTGCTCATCTAGATTAAAAGCTGAATCTGCTGCTAATTTAAGTTTATCCTGAATCTCCTTAGGTATATGCTGCTTATATTTATAATTCAATGAATGCTCTATAGTTGCCCAGAAATTCATTGCTAAAGTTCTTATTTGAAACTCTGCTAATATAGGTTTAGGACCATCTGCCATATATACAGTATACTTAATAATCATATGGTAACTTCTATATCCACTTGGTTTAACATTTCTAACATAATCTTTTTCATAAAGTATTTGCATATCTTTTCTAGCTCTAATTAACTCTATAACTGTATCTATATCATCAACAAACTGGCACATAATTCTTATACCAGCTATGTCCTCCATTTCTTCACCTACTCTATCTAAAGGAATTTCAAATTTATTTGCCTTTTCTAAAAGGCTTGAAACTTCTTTAACTCTTCCAGTAACAAATTCAATTGGAGAATATTCATTTCTTTTTCTATACTCTTTTCTTATACTCTTAAGTTTAACCTTTAGCTCATCTACTGCCTGTTCATAAGGCATAAGGAAACTTTTCCAGTTTTGCATCGCCATACACATCACCCTTAATTTTTATACAAATACATTATATCAAAAACACTTAAAACTGTAACCAAAAATTACAAATTCATATTAATCTAAAACTTTAATTGGATCAAAATCTATAAAATCACATGATGTCATTATATATTCAATTCCATTTATTACTCCCTCTATTGCCTTAACATTAGATGGTCCATGTAAATGTCCATATATAACTTTTTCAACATTGTACTCTTTAAATATTTTCATTAGTTCAGATTCCTTATTTTCTTCACCAAAAGGAGGATAATGAATCATAACTATAAATTTATCAAATCCTTGTTTCTTTGCTTCATCTAATGACAGTCGTAATCTAATTTGTTCCCTTGCATATATTTTTGCATCTTTAGAATTAAACTTATCACTACTTGGATCAAGCCATCCTCTTGTACCACAGATAGCATAATCATTATATGTATAAAAGTTATTTTGTAAGAACTTAGTATTATCATACATTGCATTTAACTTCGAAATACTATTCCACCAATAATCATGATTTCCTTTGCTTATAATCTTTTTACCTGGAAGAGAATTTACCCAATCTAAATCCATCTTACTATCTTCATGCTTCATAGACCAAGAAATATCTCCAGCAATTAGTACAGTATCTTCTTCTGTTATTTTATTTTCCCAATTTTTCTTTATCTTCTCATCGTGATTAACCCAATGACCACCAAATATGTCCATAGGTTTATCTGTACTTAATGCAAGATGTAAATCAGAAATAGCATATAGTGCCATAATCATCCCCCTTATCTCGTGTCTAAACTTATTCCTTATATATTATAACCACTTAATCTTAAAATAAAAAGCCTTCAAGGTCAATCCATATATTGGATTAGTCCTTGAAGGCAAATATAGTATTTATAACTATTCAACAACTATTTTATGATAGTTTTTCTTTCCTCTTTTAATTAAAGCAGATCCATCTTGAATGTCTTCTTCATTTAAAGTTCTAGTTACATCTGTAACTTTTTCTCCATTTAAAGATAAACCACCTTGTTGGATTAATCTTCTTCCTTCAGCTTTTGATGGAACGATTTTATTTTCTGCCATTATATCTAAAATAGTAGCTCCTAATCTGTCTTTAGAAATAGTAACTGTAGGAACATTACTCATATCAACTCCACCAGCAAATAATGCTTCTGCAGCTGATTTAGCCTTAGCAGCTTCTTCCTCACCGTGAACAAGCTTAGTTACTTCGTAAGCAAGAACAGCTTTAGCTTTATTGATTTCAGCACCTTCTAAAGCTCCAAGTCTTCTTACTTCATCCATAGGTAAGAATGTTAGTAATGCTAAACACTTCTCAACATCAGCATCATCTACATTTCTCCAGTATTGATAGAAATCGTATGGTGATGTCTTTTCTGGATCTAACCATAAAGCTCCACCTACTGTTTTACCCATCTTTTGACCTTGGCTGTTAGTTAATAATGTACAAGTCATTGCCATAGCTTGCCCTTGAGCTTTTCTTCTAACTAATTCAACACCTGCAATCATGTTTGACCATTGGTCATCTCCACCTAATTCCATCTTACAATTATATTTTTGATTTAATACATAGAAATCATATCCTTGCATTAACATATAGTTAAATTCTAAGAATGATAATCCCTTTTCTAATCTTTGTTTGAAGCATTCTGCCGTTAACATTCTATTTACTGAGAAGTGAACTCCTACTTCTCTTAAGAAATCAACATAGTTTAAGTTTAGTAACCAATCTGCATTATTTACTAATATAGCTTTATCATCTGAAAAGTCTATAAACTTTTCCATTTGTTTTTTTATACAAGAAACATTATGCTCAATTTGCTCTTTTGTAAGCATAGATCTCATATCAGTTTTTCCTGATGGATCTCCAACCATTGCAGTTCCGCCACCAAGTAAAGCTATTGGTCTGTGTCCAGCCTTTTGCATGTGAGCCATAAACATCATTGCTATAAAGTGACCTACATGTAAGCTATCAGCTGTTGGGTCAAATCCTATATAAAAAGTTATTTTCTCCTTTTCTAGCAATTCTCTAGTTTCTTCTTCATGAGTAAATTGCTTTATGTATCCACGATCTAATAACTCGTCTAAAACGTTAGCCATATCCTTACCTCCAATAAAAAATCATATCTTTAGTATATATTTATTAAGTTGTTTTATCAAGAAGATTTCATGAATTCAAACTTCTTCAACTATAGTTAAACTACTAATAAGTTAAAATATAAAATTTTATGTAAAAAAAAGCTACTATAAAGATTTTAGCATTATATAATACTAAAACCTAATAGCAACTTTTTACTATTTATCTAAATTTAATTATTTTCAACCCTATGCTACATATTCTTTAATACAATCCGGTACTTCTTCACTTGTATCAACATTAATATTAATATAAACGTTAATACTAAATCTATCTGTTAATCCAGCAATCTTTCTAAATAATTCAGTGGCATCCTTCATAGTACAATTAACAATATTAGATAATCCATCAATATAAATATTTTCAATATCATAATTAGATGAAATTATCCCACATAACATTCCGTAAAAGCTTTGGCAATCTTCAACATAATATTCATTAGTATCTATAAATCTTATTCCTCTAGATAATTGTAGCATTGGTCTTGAATCATCATCAATATAAACTGAATCACCTTTAGCATCAACCATTTGGTTATTTGCTAATTCAATTAATCTTTTTGTCTTTCCAGAACCTCTTCTTGCACAAAAAACTTGAATCATTGGAACCACTCCTTTTTATATAAAATTATTTATAACATCTTTTTCATAAGAAAAAGATGTGCATTTAACATAAGAACATAAACAATTTACCCATATTTTTATGAAGTTATTATTAGCTTTAAAAAATATATTATTCAGTGTTCATCGGTAATATAACCTTAAAACAATCCTCTAAAGTAGAATTGATTAACCGAACCTTTCTTTTCCCCTTAAATGCTTCCTTTATTCTAACTATTCCATTTCCATCATTAATAAATCTCTTTCCCTCATCTAAAGATATAAGCTTATCGTAAATCCACATATTTCTTTTACTATATCCCATATCTCCAAATATATTATTTCTATCTACTAATTGACCTGGACTAATTACTATTATTGAATTTTTAGTTAAAATAATTTCAATAATCTTATCTATTTTAGAATATTCTCTATACATTACTGAGTTTTTAACTGCTTCCATAACTGCATAAACGGGATATTTACTTGGTAATAACGTATACATTTCTTTCTCAACAATATCTATCATACTTAGTAAATTTCCATTAATCATTTTAGACTTAGGATATTTATCATTATACTTATTTATAATTCTAATAGTATTGTGAGGTATACATATACTATTATTATCAGAAAATACAAGTAATCCTCCAAATGTACATCTAACCTTTCTTGTTCTTTTATCTAAAAAAGTTATCCCTGCACTTTGAAGTAAAAAGCTTTCATTTTCCTTATTAACAATTATCCCCTTGTTTTTAAAATATCTTGCAACTAAATCCATATTTAAAAATTCAGCGCTACTATTGATCATTTGGCAAGTCTCAACTGTCATTAATTGATTTTCTTCAAATGCTGCTACTAATTCTGACTTTCTCATTATGTCAGTAATTGAACCTCTCCTAATATGAAATGCCCCTGTTTCCTTTATTTGATAAGGTTTTTGTCCCCCATCAAATATAGTTATTATTCCTATATCTTTGCCTTCTATATTAACTATTTCAACAGTTATAGGAATAGGAGGTTCACATCTTGAGCTTACAACCTGTTGAATTTTTTCCTCATCTAATGATTTAAGCTTATTAATTCCAATTATTCTTTTAGTTCTGTCCTCAATTCCAATTATAAGATATCCTCTTCCCCCTCTAGAATTAGCTATAGCACATACATCTTTAGCAAGTTCTTTTTTCCCAGATTCAGATGAAATATCTATTTGTAATTTAAAATCTAGCTTAGTTCCTTCACGTTGCTTAATTAAAGATAGTAGTTTCTTCTTATTCATAGTCCCTACCTTAAATTCTCTCTAATATATCTTATTCAAATCCAAGTCAATTCGTTAACCATATTGGGCATATTCACATATGTCTATTTAAAACCTACCTTTTATCTATAGTAAAATTGCTTTTGAAGCTAATAATAAGTCTATAATATAGTATATTTATAGTAATAAAAAAAAGAACAAGGAAAATGACTTTATAACTATCTTTTCCTTTGTTCTTTAACAATGGCTAACTAAATTTTAAGCTAAAAACTATAAATAAGATTCTAACTTTTAATTAATTATATATATAAACTATTCATCTTTTTATAATATATGATACTTTTTATTAATATATTAAATAATTAATTAATAAAGGCTTTTTATTTATTATTTAAAGACTATCTTTAGCAACTCCAGTTCCCTTAATAGTTAATTTAGTTCTTACTTCTAAATCAGCTATACTTAATGGATCTTCTATATCTTCCTTTGGAAAGTACATTTCTGCTAATCTTTTAATATCAAAAATATCTAAATCCTTCTCTTTGTACTTATTAAAAATATATTCCATATATCCATTAATATATTCTTCTTCATTATAAACAATATAATCTAACACTGATTGATCAACTACTAAATTCCCTTGTATTTCACTTATATCTACATCAACATTAACTTCTTTTATTAATTTAAATTTTCCATCTTCGTAATTTAAAGTATCTTTAACACTGCTATCTAATATTTCTAAACTAATAAAATCTGATTTACTATTTGGGTTAGTTGCTTCTAATACCCCACTTTTAGCTCCACCCATTAACATATTATACATTAAAGTATTTTCTACATCTATTTTTTCAACCAAAACATTATCTTTGAAAATAGATGCTCCATTTATTTCTATCTTTTTATCTAATGCATCTTCCTTTAAATCAATAGATGTTAATAATGCTGTATTTCCTCCCATTAATGTATTACTTAAATAATAATTAATATTAGATCTTACTGACTTAGAATTATACTTTTCCTTACCAACTAAATCATTTAAAAATAATCCTAAATATTCTTCATCTCCTGATACAGTATCTAATAAATCTTCAACATCTCCATAATAAACAAAAGCACTTGGCTTAATTTGAAAATCACTATTATTATTAATTAAATCTAAAAACTTTTTTATTCCATTTCTTGCAGCCTTTTCAGTAAATATATATGCTCTAGTTTGACTATAATCAAGTTTATAACTAGATACCCTATTAATATCCTCTAAGGCCTCCATAGCTGTTTTTCCTTCACCTTTATAAATAATACGTCTTCCCTTATCTGAACTATCATTAGTACTTCTATAAGGCTTTATACAATCTAAATATAAAATACTCTTTCCTAAATCATCAACATCAAAAATCACACTTGTTGGAAATGTGACTTTATTAATATCATGATAATTAAAACATCCTGTTAGAAGTAATGGCAATAAAATTACACAACATAAAACCCAAGCCTTTATTCGTCTATTTTTCATTAGCCTTATTACCTCCTGCTCCTATTATTTTATTAGAAATTCTATTTAACTTTCCTCTAAAGAATACATCCTTAAATCTATATTCACTTACAGTGCCAAGTGGAAATAAAAATGGATATCCTACAGAATCAAGTTCTACTATTTGAATAACATAAATCATTGAAGCACATAAGAAACCTGGCAAACCTAATAATGCTGATGCTAACATTATTACTATTGACCAAAATGAAACTGCACCATAAATTTTAGGAATTAAGAAATAACTTAATGTACTTATTGCAACTACAATTATAGTAATTCTTGATGCAATTCCTGCCCCTACAGCCGCATCCCCTAAAATAAGAGCAGATACTATACTCATTGCTCCACCAATAGGATGTGGCAATCTCAAGCCGGCTTCCTTAATCAGTTGAAATGCAAGCATCATTACAATTACTTCAATAAAAGTAGGTAATGGTACTCCAGCCCTTGATACCGCTAACCTAAATACAAATAGGCTCGGAATCATTGAAAAATGATATGTAATTATTGCAACATAAAGTCCTGGCAAAAATGAAGCCATTAAAAATGCAATCCACCTTAAAATCCTGTTAAAATTTGTATAATATCTGTTTATATAGTAATCATCAGGCATTTGAAAGTTTTCTAAAAAGAAATATGGAGCTGTTATTACAAAAGGTGTGCCATCTACAATAAGTGCTATACGCCCTTCAAATAACTTTGCTGCCACCTCATCTGGCTTTTCAGTATACCCTATAGTATCAAAAAACGAATGCTGCTTTTTTAAATTTGCTTCAATATAATTAGAATCTAATATAAATCTCATATCTAAATTTTTAATTTTATTTTTCACTTTATCTACTAATTCATTTGGAGCAACTCCTTTAATATATGCAAGTGCAACAGCTGTTTGCGATTCTTCACCAACTACAACAGCTTCAAATTTCAAATTAGGATTTTTTACACGTCTTCTTATTAGTGCAACATTATCTACTATAAGTTCATTAAAACCTTCTCTAGGCCCCTTTAAAACAGCTTCTGTTTCAGGTATTCCTATTCCCCTTCTTGGAAAGTTTTTAACCTCACAAAAGATAATTTCACTAAAATCTTTTAAAACTAATATAGCATCTCCTGACAAAACATGCATAAGTGCATCATCTAAATCCTTCGCCACTCCAGTTGCACTTATATCTAGCACCTTTTCCAATAAATCATTAGGGGTTTTTATAGAAGTTCCCTTTAATTGTCCAAATCCCCTTAATGGTAATATTAAATACTCCATCATCCATTGACCATTACATAAATCATCTATAAATACAATAGTACCATCACCAATTATTGTATTTACATCTTTATACTTTACATCAAAATTCCCTTCAAATCGTTGTTTAATATAACTTAAATTATCCATTTACATCACCTAAGGATATTATTCCTCTACACATGTTTAATATTCATTTTTTTTGAGAATAATAAAATAGACTTAGCTTATCTTATAGTGAATCTTATTAATTTCAAATTATATATTCTGGAGTTAATAACACTTCACTCTTAGATAACTTATTCTATGCTTTAGTTTTGATTAAAACCTTACTTGAAGTTAAGAAAGTCAGTTTATATTTAGTGTTGGAGGAATAAAAATGAATAAAATATCAGCAAAACACTTTATACTCTTTATATTTAGTGTTACATATATATCATTAAAAACATATCCTTCTTTGTTTATTAAAGAGGGGGGAAGGGACACTTGGCTATATACATTAATTATATATTTAATATTTTTTGCATTTGCGATGTACTTAATTTATGTTATGGATTCTAAAAAAGTTTATAATATAAATGAGATATTTACCATTGGTCTTTCTAAGACTTTAGGAAATATATTTTTGCTTCTATTTGCATTTGGATTATTTTTAGCCTCATTAGAAGCTACTTCTGTAGAAGCTAATGTTATTAAGTCTTGCTTTTTCCTAGAAACTCCTACGTGGTATATAATAATATTTTTCCTTTTACCATCAGTATTTTTAATAGGAAAAAGTATGAGTACATTATTAACATTTGTAATAATATTAATATCTTCATTAGGTGTTAATACTGCCTTATTAGCTATTATTACTGAAAAATATAAGGATATTAAATATATAATGCCGGTACTATCTGGCAATATCAGTAGTGAATTTTTCTCTACCCTTTTACTTGTTTTAGGTTCATTATCTGCTTTTGTTATTGCCTTACCTTATTTAAAATACTTAAATAGTGGAAAAGACTTAAGAAAGCATAGTGTTATTGGATTAGGTATATTAGGTGCCGTCTGCATTTATGTTTTAATTGGTATATTATCTAGTTTTGGACCTATTAGAGCTGCGAATTTGTTTTATCCTGAATTTACTCAAAGTCAAAGAGTTCAAATTGGAGGATTTTTAGAATTTGGAGAATTCTTTTTCTTATATCAAACAGTTGCAGGATTTTTCTTGAAATATATTCTTTGTACTTATGGAATATACATAATATATAAAAAGTATATTAAAAATACTAAATATTTCATAACAGTTTATACACTGGCTGTATTTATATTTTCAAGCTTTATTTCTAGGAATAATTATATTTTATTTTTTATACTAAAGTATTATCAATACATTAATCTAGTATTATTTATAGTAATTCCATTAATTGCTTATATCGCTTTTCAAGTTCGTTATAAAAAGAAATAATTTTACCTTATTTTAACAGTATCTTTGTTGCATTTTCGGTAAATTATGCTATAATAATAGTGTAATAAAAATCATTAGGAAATTCTATGATAATATCATTAAATACCCCTTTTTTCCTTAGTGGGTTAAGTTAGTAGTTTTATCAAGATTAGCCCTATGGATTTTAAGGAGGTAAATGAAAATGGAAGATAAGAAGATCATTTGTAAGGACTGTGGAAAAGAATTTGTATTTACTGTAGGAGAACAAGAATTCTACAAAGAAAAAGGATTTGAAAATGATCCTGTAAGATGCCCAGACTGCAGAAGAGCTAGAAAAGCTCAAAAAATGAATAGAGACAGAAGATAATTATTTAGAATTAAATGTAGGAGCTACTAGTGTAGCTCCTTTTTTATTATACTTTATCATCATATAGCATAATTCATTTGACATAAAATTTTGGTAATTTTATAATAGTAACTATAATTAATCATGTACGACTGAAAAGGTCAAATTATTACTAGCCTTAAAATTTAGAAAAGGGGTGCTATCTTTGGAAAACATAGCAGATAAGAAAAAGATAATTTTCAGCGGAATTCAACCTTCTGGAAATTTAACTTTAGGAAATTATTTAGGAGCATTAAAGAATTGGGTTAAGCTTCAAAATGAATACGATTGTTTTTTCTGTGTAGTTGATTTACATGCAATTACAGTTAAACAAGTTCCTGCAGATTTAAGAAAAAGAACTTTAGAAGTTTTAGCAATCTATATTGCTTGCGGTATTGACCCAAATAAAAATACATTATTTATTCAATCACATGTGCCTGCACACTCAGAAGGTGCTTGGTTATTAACATGTAATACTTATATGGGTGAGCTTTCAAGAATGACTCAATTTAAGGATAAATCTAAAAAGCACGGTGACTCAATCCCTGCTGGTTTATTTACTTATCCTGTTCTTATGGCTGCTGATATATTATTATATAACACTGATTTAGTTCCTGTTGGAATTGACCAAAAGCAACACTTAGAACTTGCTAGAGATTTAGCTACAAGATTTAATAATGCTTACAGTCCAACATTTAAAGTACCAGATCCTTATATTCCACCAGTTGGAGCTAAGGTTATGAGTCTTCAAGATCCTACTAAGAAGATGTCTAAGTCTGATGATAATCCTAATAGCTACATCTTAATTATGGATCCTCCTGAAGTTATAAGAAAGAAAATTTCTAGAGCTGTAACTGATAGTATTGGTGTTATAAATTATACTGATGAACAACCAGGCGTTAAGAACTTACTTGATATTCTTATTTCAATTAAGGGATATAGTAAAGATGCAGTTGTTGAGCTTTACAAAGATAAGGGATATGCTGATTTAAAGAAAGATGTTGCAGATGCAATTGTTGAAGAATTAGCTCCTATTCAAGAAAGAGTAAACAACTTACTTAAAGATAAAAAAGCTTTAGAAGAAATTTATAAGCTTGGTGCTGAAAAAGCAAATTATGCTGCTATTAAGAATTTAAGAAAGATGCAAAAGAAAATAGGGCTTATACCTAGATAAAAATGTCATATATTCTATTATTAAGGATATAATAATAATTATTATATCCTTATTTTTGAAAGGTGTTTAACATGAAAATTTACAGAAAAGTTGTATATATACTATTATTACTTTACATAACAATCTATCCTATACTACCAACCTATGGAATTATCAGTGCTGATACTGTTCTATATCTTTTAGCTTTATTGTATATATTGTCATTATTACTATTTAATGAAGAAAGAATAGAACTAATATCACTTATTAAAAATATTGTTAATAATCCCTGTATTTTAATAATTTCTTGTATCAATATTCTTATGTATCTATCTACTTTTATTGCTACTGATAAGCATATTGCTTTAACAAATAGCATTAGATTCTCAATGTATATATTTGTATTTTATTTAATTGCATATAAACTAAAAGAACTCACTGCTATTTTTAAGTGTCTTATATTTACAGGTTTTTTATCAGGTATATTCAGTATTTCACAAATTATTTACACATTGTATCTAGGCTATTCAATAGATCCTAGCATACGTATACCTTCGTTTTTAGAAAACCCTAATAACTTAAGTGCATATTCTATTTTATTGATTTTTATAGTTATTTCACTATTAATTAATACTAAATATAAAAAGAAAAAATTCTTATATCTAGTATTAATTATATTACTTTTAATAAATATTATTTTTTCTCAATCTAGAAGTGCACTTCTATCAATAATAATTGGATTTATGTTATTTTATATCTTATGGAATAAAAAATATTTAGTGATATCTTTATTTATTCCGATAATATTATTCATTCTTCCTCAAAGCAGAGTGAGATTCCTTCAAATTTTTGATACTACTCAAAACAGTTCACGTTTCAAAATTTGGGAAATCACCAAATTAATGATAAAAGATAATTTATTAACAGGAGTCGGTTACGAAAATTTCTCCGTTGATTATCCTATATATATAAATAATTATCCTGAATATTCTGTTCATGATGAATACTTAGCGCTTCATCCTCATAATATCTTTTTAAAAATACAAGTTGAACTAGGCATTTTAGGAAGTATTCTATTCGTTCTTTTAATTCTTTCAATAATTTATACCTTTTATAAAATTATTACTAACAGTGTAAATAATGATATAAAAGTATTAACTATAGGTTTTGGTACATCATTTATAAGCTTTGGATTGATGAACTTAATTGATTGCTATATTGGAGCCCCAAAAGTAATCATTACTTTCTTTATACTCTTAGGAATTTTGACTTATATAAAGAATAATCTTTCCTAAGTTTATTAATAAAAAAGATATAATCAATATAAGTTTGACTTTTCTATTCTCTAAAGTAATCAAACCTTATTGATTATATCTTTTAAATATTTAACTATCTTTCCCAAGGTTTAGTATTTAAATACTCTATAAATGGTTCTCTAAGTTCTTCCCTCTTCATTGCAAACTCAACAGTTGCTTGTAAGAATCCTAACTTATCACCAACATCATATCTTTGTCCTTCAAAATCATATGCATACATTGCTTCATTTTTAATTAATGTTTCTAATGCATCTGTTAATTGAATTTCATTTCCTTTTCCTGGCGCAGTATTTTCTAATATTTCAAATATTTGAGGAGTAATAATATATCTTCCTAATATAGCTACATTACTTGGTGCCTCATCTACTGCTGGCTTTTCAACTAATCTTTTAACCTTATATACTCTATCTTCTATATGAATTCCATCAACAATACCATACTTATCAACATTTTTAGGATCTACTGTTTGAACTCCTAATATAGTAGTCTTATACTCATTAAAGCAGTTAATTAATTGCTTTAAGCATGGAACTTCACTATCAACAACATCATCACCTAACATTACTGCAAATGGTTCATTACCAACGAAAGATTTTGCACAATGAATTGCATGACCTAAACCTCTTGGTTCCTTTTGTCTTATATAGTGAATATCCACCATATCAGAAATTCCTCTAACCATCTCAAGCATTTCTTGCTTTCCTGCTTTTTCAAGTTCTATTTCTAATTCAACTGATTTATCAAAATGATCTTCAATAGACTTTTTATTTCTTCCTGTAATTATTAGTATTTCTTCAATCCCCGATGCTACTGCCTCTTCAATTATATATTGAATTGTTGGCTTATCTACTATTGGAAGCATTTCCTTCGGCTGAGCTTTTGTTGCTGGTAAAAATCTTGTACCAAGTCCAGCTGCTGGTATTATTGCCTTTCTTACTTTCATATTATTCCCTCTCTTACACAAGTAAAATTTTAGTATACTTAACTGAAAATATAAATTTTCAATTTGGCTATTTCAAATTACTCCTTCAACTGTAATGAGAAGGAGTTCTCTATAATATTATAATATCATAATAGGCTATTTAAAAAAAGAATAAAGTAATTTATCCCAATGCCTTTACAAAATTCATATCTACTTCTATTTTATAATTTTTATTATTCCCTATAAAATAACCATTAATAGCTTTTTATGTATAGTTATTTTCAAATATATATAGTTTATTTATTTGAAAATAGCTATAATAAATGTTATTATTAAGTTCGCAATTAATAATTATTAATTTATTAATTAAATCTTATATTAAATTATTCTTTAGAAAGAGGTATACATATGAAAAATAAAACAAGAGATTCTATTGTAGTAGGTTTTGCCCTATTTTCAATGTTTTTCGGTGCCGGAAATTTAATCTTCCCACCTGCACTTGGAAATATGCTAGGTGACAAATACTTATTAGGTATAGTTGGATTTGTTCTAACAGGTGTTGGACTACCTTTACTTGCTATACTTGCATGCTCAAGAGGTAATGGTACTTTTGAAGGTATAACAAATAAAATAGGTGTAAAATTCACTTTAATTCTTACAACTGTTTTATTCTTTGCAATAGGACCACTATTAGCAATTCCAAGAACTGCTGCAACAACTTTTGAAATTTCAATATTTCCATTTTTCCCTAATTGGTCGCCAATAATAGTAATGGCAATTTACTTTATTATTAACTTATTCTTTGTATTAAGACGTTCATCAATTATTGATACTATAGGTAAATTCTTAACACCAGCATTAATAATAATATTAGCTATAGTAATTGTAAAAGGGGTAATAAGCCCTATTGGTGAAATTGTATCAACTGATGCAACTAATGTATTATCAACATCTTTACTTGAAGGATATCAAACAATGGATGCATTAGCTGCTTTATTATTTGCAGGAGTAATAACTTCTTCTATAATTGATAAGGGCTATAAAGGAAAAGAAATTAATTCTGTATTATTAAAAGCTAGTATTATTGCAGTTATTGGATTAGCATTTGTTTACGGTGGATTAACGTATATAGGTGCTCATACTGTAAACTTAGTTGATGCAAACATATCAAACACTTCATTATTAGTGTTTATTGCTGGAAGAATTTTAGGTACTTTTGGTGTAGGTTTAATCGGAGCTGCCATCGGTCTTGCTTGTTTAACAACTTCTATAGGACTGTTAACAGCTGGTTCTACTTTCTTTGAAAAAGTAACTAATGGAAAGTTATCTTATAAATTCAATGCAATTGCTATTTCTATAATGAGTTACATAATTGCTTGTCAAGGTGTTGATAAGATTGTTAAGTTATCTGTTCCAATATTAAATGTTTTATATCCTGTGGCTATTACTATTATTATAGTTACTATGTTTAATAAGATTTTAACTAATATAATAGCTATTAGATTGGCTGTTTATACTTCATTAGTATTTGGATTATTATTTGCACTATTTGGTAGTGCCTTAAACTTCCTTCCTTTAGCTAGTGTTGGATTTGGATGGGTTATTCCTACTTTAATTGCTTTAGTTATTGGATGCTTTATAAAACCTAAAAAAGCTGAATAAATTACATCGAGTAGGAGGAAAATAATTATTTTATTTTCCGTCCTCTCACACCACCGTACGTACCGTCCGGTATACGGCGGTTCCTTAAGTTTAATGAATTTTAATATATTGACGCGTTAGGCTTTTCAAGCCTAAGTCGTTAAAGAATTGATTTGTTAGTGTAGTATTTAATATAACACTATTTGCTACTCGCCAATATCCTTTACGGGTGTTGGCGAATTTTATTGCTTGATAGTGATTAAGTCCTAATTTATTAAGGTTTTTATATCTTGTTTTAACCTTCTTCCATTGTTTCCATATACACATTCTTAATCTCCGTTTAATCCATTTATCCAATTGAACAACAATACCTTTGCACTTTGCTATTCCATAATAATTAATCCAACCTATGTTAACTTGATTTATCTTAATTATTCTTTGTTCTAAGGTCATCGGTTTTGACCTTGATAATATTTCTCGGAGTTTATCTTTATGCTTCCTTAATGATTGTTTAGATATGCTTGAATATGCCTTACCAAACATAATCCCTAGTGTAAACCCTAAGAATTTTCTTTTCCAAGGTCTTTCAACTGCACTTTTGTTGATATTTACTTTGAGTTTTAGTTTACCTTCAATGAATCTGGTTATGTTTTCCATAACCCTCTCTCCGACTCTTTTACTCTTTACTTAAATATTACAGTCGTCCGCGTAGCGACAAAATTTATGTCCTCTTTTCTCTAACTCCCTATCTAATTCATCTAGCATAATATTAGATAATAGCGGACTTAGTGGTCCGCCTTGTGGCGTTCCTACTTCGCTTGATGTTACTATTCCATTAATCATTATTCCTGATTGCAGATACTTCCTTATTAGTTTCAAAACTCTTTTATCTTTAATATCTTTCGATAGTTTATACATTAAAATATCATGATTTACTTTATCAAAGAATTTCTCTAAGTCTATGTCTACAACCCATGTATAACCTTCGTTAATATAACTTTCAGCTTTCCTTATTGCATCTTTTACACCTCTGCGAGGGCGGAATCCAAAGCTATTCTCTGAGAAATTTTCATCATAAATTAAATGTAACATTAAATGATGAAGCTTTAAAATACGCTAAGCAAGGAAAAATTAAACTTAGCGTAGGTATGACTATGGTTGATGCAGAAGAATATTATTATAATCATAGTAACGAAAATCGTATGCCGTATTTAGGAAAAACTTTCTCTATTAGTGAAACCGAAACTAAAGTAGGTACACCTTTTGGAGGAATGGTCTTTATAGAAATAGCTGAATCTGTTCCTTCAGGCGCAAATATTGAGGTAGATATTAAAGGGGTAGTTGATACACCATATTATGATTTAGGTAAAACAACATCTGAAGAATGGAAAGTTGCAAAAGATGCACCAGGTATATTTGCTGAAATAAGAACTCCTTATTTAAGATTTATACTTCCAGCTAAATTTATTCGTCATATTGAAGATCCACAAAAAGCAGCAGAGTTTTGGACAAATGTAACTGCCTTAAGTGCCAATACAATGGGACTTGAAAATAGAACAACACCAATGACTCTTACTTTTGACCAATATATAACCGTTGGTATAGCATATGCAAATGTATGGAGCTGGTCATGTAATTTACCACCAGAATGGTCAAAAGATGCATTTGATTATGATGGTCTAGTGAAAAATGGAAGTTGGGGAATAATACATGAAATAAATCACCATTATCAAAGAAGATATAGTTCATATTCTGATGAATGGGGCCTTGGAACTGATTTTACTGAAATAACTAATAATGCTTTAAGTGCTGCATCATATATTTTATATACTAATATAGCAGCTTCTAGAGGAGAAAATGGAACCGATGATTGGAATAAGGTTGCAGATCCATATAGTAGTTTAAAGCAACAAATATTTGAAGGCGTTCAGTACTATCCTGGTGTACCGAATATAGGTAACTTTATGTTTAGTACATTTGCTCATGAAATTGGACCAATAAACTATGTTAATGTTATTAAATCAACTTATGAGGGAGGAACCTTTAACGGAATATATATTCCACCATATGATTATAAGCTTGAAAGTCAAGGCGGACTGAAGAGAGATGATAGATATGATGATATGGCATATAGATTTTGTGTGGCTGGTGAACGTGATTATACATGGTATATACAAAAAGAATTACGTTGGCCATTAAAACAAGAAACCATTGATAAGATAAAAGCTCTTGGATATAAAGAGACTATTCCAGTGCAAAGTGTGTATGCAATGGGGGAAGTAGGAAGAGAAACAGGTAGACCTTTCTATATTCCATCTAGCGGTTATACATTTGACTTCCAAAAAAGTTTAGTTTCACCTGGTAATGTAACTGTAATAGATGTATCTCAGCCAAAATATGGAACTTTACAATTAAGACAAGATGGTAAATATGATTATTTAGCTAGTACATCAATGCCTGAAAATGCATTAGCTGAATTTGTATTAACAGTTAAAGTTTAAAAAGACGGAATAAGTCATGAAACTAAGTTAAATTGTACTATAGCTCTAGATTATAATGCTAGTGTTGTAGAACATTTTGATATACTTAAATGGGATATTTACGAAGCTTTAGACGTTTTACCAACAAGTACACCATATGGAAGTTCAACATCAACTGGAATGAGAATTGATTCCGCAGAAGGTGATAGATTATCTAGAAGTAAAGGATACTTTATGGTAGATGAAGCTGGAGAATATGAATTCCAAGCTTTTGGAGATGATAGAGCTGCTTTTCAAATACATTTAGATGATGGAACAACACTACAATCTATAACTAATGATTATGCAAATAATGTTGATGATGCACTTAAGCTTGCACAGCAAACAGATAATAAAGGCAGAGCCAAATCAACTAGCTTTACTGTAAATTTAGAAGCTAATAAAATTTATCAATATACATTGGTAGCTAAAAATACTGGCGGTATTGGATGGGCTGATGTAAATATTAGAAAAACTTCAGGAGATACTAGTTGGAAATCAATAACTAAGATTTATTCTAACTTAAATGATGTAGGTAAAATTACTGATAGAAATTATGTAATGCCAGATCCTGAGTATATTAGACCATCAAGTTTAGCAACAGCAGATGAAACTACAGTAAAAGGATTAACAGTTATTAGTACTCCACAAGGAGTTGTTCCTAATAATGATCCAAACTCTCATAATGAAGGTAATAAAGAAAATATAGTTGATGGAGATATAAGTACATATTTCCACTCATCTTATGATAATTCTAATAAAACACCTTTTCCACATGAATATATATTGGATTTAGGTGGAGAAAAATCTTTTAATAATCTAGAAATATATACACGTACATATGACCATGTTGGCGTAATAGGAGATTATGAAATATTTATAGCAGATGAATATAATGGAGATAAAACTGTTTGGACACAAATATATGAAGATAAAACAAGAAAAGATAATTCAAATGCTCCTGCAGACATAAAAATATCATTACCGCAAACAAAAGCTAAATACTTAAAAATTAGTGCTTTAAATAATAGAGATGGCCGTGATATAACAATAGTTGCAGAAGTGAAGTTATCAAATAAAACAAATGTTAAAAATGTAATAGCTCAAGACTCTAGTTTTATACAATACGAAGGAGATTGGTCAAAAGATTCTAATGGTGCTTTTGTAAATGGTGCAACATACAATACAACTACTGGTTACTTTATGTATTGTTTTGATGGAAAAGAAAGTAATATATATGTAGCTAAAGATGTTGAAGTAGAAATCAGAGTAGATGGTGGTAAGTGGGAAAAAGTTAAATTAACAGGATCACTAAGAGAACCTTCAGTTACATTAAATATGCAAAATGAAGGTCAGCATGTAATAGAGGTTCGTGCCATAAATGAAGAAATAGCTCTTAATATGATATCTACAGATGGTGTCTTTTATAAAGGAAAAGCTCCTGCTAAATCAAATCCACCAGTTATACATGGTGCTGATAATATAAAAATAGGAATTGGACAAGTTGACACCTTTAATAAGATGAATGGAGTTAGCTACAGTGATGATATTGATACAACTGGATTACAAATAAATGTAACTGTAGAATTGGGTAAGCCTACTCCAGGAACAAATGAAGACTATACATTAACTTATACTGTAACTGATAGTGATAGAAATACTACAACTGTAGATAGAATAGTAACAGTAACAAATCAATTACCAGTAATAACCGGATTAGATGATATAGTAATAAATGAAGGTGAAGGTAAGGGATTTGATTTTTCTAATGGAGTAAGTGTAACAGATTTAGAAGATGGAGATTTAATAAAATCACTAAAATTACCTACACTAGACTTAACTAGCTTAACTGAAGGAGATTATTCTGTAAAATATGAAGTAACAGATAGTGATAATAACACTATTATCGTCGAAAGAAAAATAATAGTATTATCAAATAAAGTTAATGATGAAACAAAACCTGGAGAAACTCCTGATGTACCAAGTACTCCTAATGCTCCAGCGGAAAAACCTGATGGAACTACTAATATACCAAATACATCTAATGTTCCAGTAGAAAAACCTATTGAAACTTCAGTAGTACCTGAAGCACCTCAAGGTCAATCTGAAAAACCTGTGGAAAACTCAGTAATGACTGAAACTTTAGCAGAAGACTTTGAAGTTAATCCAGAAACTATGATGATTTCTGAAGATACAAATAGTAATAATGAGACTAATGAAAATATAGAAGATATTCCTGCAACGGTAAATTCATTATCAAAATATATAGCTATTTTATCGTTATTGCTATTAGTAATATTGGGATTAATTTTAACAAAAAGAAAAATTACAAAGTCTAAATAAATAACAAAAAAGAAATTGGGAGAGTAGATAGATTTGTGTAAAAAACAAATCTATCTACTCTTTTTTTGTATGATTAGTTGGTAGATT